>SAMEA104315420__coassemble_1088_pt1 | contig 13231 bp, 6 predicted proteins | sample SAMEA104315420__metabat2_high_PE_021 | metagenome-assembled genome bin SAMEA104315420 (sample SAMEA104315420) | gut metagenome | biome: Monkey gut; feature: monkey-associated habitat; material: faeces | place: China | collected 2013 | reverse complement strand
TTCGGGGGAAGTGGGTTGACGGAATGAAATGGAAGTCAAGCCGATAGGGGATAAATAAACGAGCGTTTGAATTGTCCCCTATCGTCAAAATCTCGCTTACGCTCAATTTTGCCACTTCCCCCGAAGGAGGAAGCGTGGGAGAAAACGCAGAATAATAAGCGAAAAACTAAATCAAAGCGGCAAAACGCGACGATTGATTAAAAACGAAAAATTTTGATAAAAGCAATTACTTGAATAGAAAAAACGTAACGGAGGAATAAAGATGAAATTTTTAAAATCACTACTGTGTCTCGCTGTGGCGGGAACGATGCTTGCAGTCACGGCGTGTATGGACGGAGGCGGTACGACTTCCGAATCGCAAGGCAGCGAGAACGTCTCTCAGAGTACGTCTGAAAGCGACAAAGGAGAAATCGATATGAAGAAATTTCCGCTTTACAACAAGGACTATGAAAATCTCGATTACGAGGCTGCCGACTACAAAGCCGCGATGACCGCGCCTTACTGGAAAGGCAACGTTATTTATAACGAGTTATCTCTTCCGATACTCTACGAAAACGGCGAGGTTTACGCGAAACTCTACTATACGCCGACGAAAGTGTTCAGCGTGCAGGATCAGAAACTCGCTAAGGTGTACGAAGAGGGCAAGGATTACGTAGTGGATAAAGAGAACAAAAAACTCGTAATTCCGAAGGGTTCTTCAATTCCGACTTTGAATGAAAAAGCCGACGCGGGCGAAAATCCGCCCGAGGGTTTTACCTATACTTCGGGTATGCCGAACAATATCGACCTCTATACTATATGGAACCTCGGAACGGGCAATTTCGTATACACCGAAAGCGCGTATTTCTACGGCAAGTACCTTTCGATTTCCTACGCTTACGAAGTGGGGGACTTGGATACCTCGATATTTGCGAAATACGACGCGACCTCGCTTTCGACGGTGAGAAACAAACTTAAAAAAGGCGATAAGATAAGCCTCGTTACGATAGGCGACAGCATAACCGAGGGGTGTTCGTCCACGGGCGATAATCTTCACGTTGCGCCCGAAACCCCGTGCTACGTCAATCAGATAAAGAGCGAACTCGAAAGAGTTTACAAAGCGACCGTCAATTTAACCAACGTCGGTAAGGGCGGCAGTGAGAGTAAGTACCCGCTTTCGGGCGAAGGGAGCGCGGCTCTCGGAAGAGCGAAAGCAGCCGACCCCGACCTTTGCGTGATAGCGTACGGAATGAACGACAGTTCCTCGCAGGTATCGCCGGCAGCTTACGACGATAATATCCGCAGAATAATAAGCGAAATCAAAAACGTTTCGCCCGACTGCGAGTTTATTCTCGTAAACAGTTTTCCGTGCAACCCGTTGTACGAGAGAGACGCGACCCTTTTCGACGGGTATCTTAAAAAACTCAACAAGATAGCGGAGGAGGACGAGGGCGGTCATACCGTAGTCGTAGATATGCAGAAAGTGGGCAAATACTATATGCGGACGAAGAAATATTGCGAAATATCTTCGAGCAACGTAAACCACCCGAACGACTTTTTACACAGAGTCTACGCGATGAATATCGTTTCGACTATCTGCGATTATAAAAATCTGAAATAAAAACTAAGGCTGTGATTTCAGTCAAGGGAGAAATAATATGAAAAAATTATTGAGACTTTTATCGCTGGTATTAGCGATAGCGTGTTCGCTTGCGTTCGTCGGTTGCGGCGGAACGAGCGGCGGCAATTCGTCGGGTTCGGGTAACGGCGGCGGAAGCGAATCGTCGGACGACGGAAAAGCGGCTTACACCGTAGACTTCGATTTACCCGCTACCACCGAGGCTACCATTAAAATCGGAATTCCCGATAACGACCCCGAAAAGAAGAAAATCAACGCGATAATAACGGAATTCAACAAACGCTATCCGAAAATTACCGTAAATACTTCGACGTTCGTTATCAGCAACTACGCTACGACGATTGTTCAGCAGGGCAGAGCGGGACTTTTAGCGGATATAGTATGGTGCAACTCTTCCAACTACTACGTTCCCGTTGCGAGCGGCTACGCCCTCAACCTCAACGATTATATCAAACAGGCGAAAGAAGCGGGCGCGTTCGATTACGAGAACGACTTTACCGACGCTTTCCGAAAAATGGGTAAATCGGACGGAAAACTTTACGCTATCGCCCGTTCTACCGACTCCGTCGTAACTTTCTACAATAAAGAGATTCTTACAACCGCGGGCGTAGACCTTTCGGTATTCAAAAACGGCTGGACTTGGGACGATTTCCTTTCGGTCTGCGCGAAACTGAGAAAATATTACGACGACAGGGGCGAAACCAAGGCTTATCCCATCGATTCGAATATAGGCTGGGAATCGGTCGGCTATCCTATAATCAAGGCTCTCGGCGGCGAAATGTTCAATGAAAACGGCGAATTCTGCTTTACCAAAGAAGTTTCGGATAAGGTTCACGCGTTCATTAAAGATCTCGTTGACAAGAGATATATTCCCTCGGCGAACGACTCCGTAACGAGTTTCGAGTCCGGCACGGGCGCGATGCTCTTCCAGTCTGCTTCGCTCGACGTATATCAGTCCAAGGCTACTCACGCCGACAAGTTCGACGTTGTTTCCTTCCCGCTCATCGGCGAAAATCCGCAAATCGGCTTCGGCTTCGCGGGCTATTTCGTAAACGACGCGGTTAAAAAGGATCAGACTAAACTCAACGCTTCTCTCGCGTTTATGACCTACCTTATGAGTTACGAAGGTCAGCAGGTTATGGCTGAAAAAGGCGGTTTGTATCTCCCGTCTATCAGAAACGACCTTTCGTCTACGAACCCCGACGCTAAATGGTGCGCGGAGTACAAAGACAAATTCAACCTCGAAGCGTATTCCTACGGAGCGCAATATAAAGTCGGAATGGAATTCCTTCAGTACGTTAAGCCCACGCTTGCGGACGCTATCGTGAAGAAAATGAACGGATATACGGGCAGTTACTGCGTAGAAAAAGACGCGGCTTCCGCTTACAGACTCTTTAAATCGGATATAGAGGACGTCTTGGAAGATGTATAAGAAAAAGTCGCTTTCTTTCGGAGAAAGGGCGAAAAAATTCTGGCGCGGCAATCGCGAGGGGTGGATGTTCGTCCTTCCCCTCGTGATCGGACTCGGCGTGTTCACGGCTTACCCGATGATTCAGTCGCTCATATATTCGTTTCACCGCTATAAGGGTACGGAATACTACTTTAACGGTTGGACGAACTATGTTCACATACTGACGAAAAACAGAGACTTCTGGGGCGTGGTCGGTAACACCTGTTTCTATGCGTTCGTAAGCGTGCCGATAGTACTCGTTTCGAGTTATTTAATTGCAACGCTTGTCAATCAGAAAGTCAAAGGCGTCGGAATTTTCAGAGTAATATACTATTTGCCCTGCGTAATCCCGGGGGTTGTCGGCGGGCTTTTGTGGAAGGATATTTTCTCGCAAAACGGTATTTTCAATCAATTTCTCGCCCTTTTCGGCGGGCATTGCGACTTCTTCGAAAGCGGAAACAAATTCGTAGCCATACCGTCGATATTCCTTATGAATATGTGGAGTATAGGCGGCGGCATGATACTGTGGCTCTCGGCTTTTAAATCTATTCCTAACCAACTCTACGAGGCGGCGGAGATAGACGGGGCGGGGAAAGTGAAATGTTTTTTCAACATCACTATTCCCATGTCCGCGCCGATGATATTTTTTAACGTAGTCACGATGCTTATCGGAACGCTTCAATATAACGGAACGCTTACTTTCGCCCCGAACGGCGAGGGAAAGGACGGCTCGCTGTTTATGTACGCCGTTTTAATCTACGAAAAGGCGTTTCAGGAACTCAGTTTCGGTTACGCTTCCGCGCTCGCGTGGATACTTCTCGTATTCGTTCTCGCCCTCACGGGCTTGCTCTTCTTCCTCAGAAGGTTTACTTACAGCGGGGAGGATAACTGATTATGACGAATACTGCGATGAAAAAGACGATGTCGGCGAAAACGAACGCGATAATATACAAAGTCGTATGTTATACGCTTTTGGTACTGTTCGCGGTAATACTGATATTCCCTTACGCTTTTATGATAAGTAAAAGTCTTATGAGTCCCGAAGAGGCGATAAGCCCCAAAACGGTGCTTTTACCCGCCTCTCCGCAGTGGGGCAATTACGCGGAGATTCTGAAAGACAGCGGGTACGGAAAAGCCTTTCTCCACACGTTCGAGGTTATCGTTTTTAACTCGATAGCCGTTCCGCTTTCGGCGACTTTCGTCGCGTTCGGTTTCGCGAGATTTAAATTCGTCGGCAAGAACTTCCTGTTTATGTTTATGCTCTCGACGATGATGCTTCCCGCGGTCGTAACGCAAATATCTCTGTACGTTTTATACAGCAAGATAAACTGGCTCAACACTCTGCTTCCGCTTACGATACCGAATATAACGGGCGGCGGAGCGATATATATCTTCCTCGCGAGGTCGTTTATTCAAAGTCTTCCGAAAGACATAGACGACGCGGCGAAGATTGACGGCGCGGGACCTATAAGGAGATATGCGGCGATAACGCTTCCCCTTTTGAAACCCGTTCTGATCTATATCGTAATCAACGTATTCAATTCGGCTTGGGGCGACTATTACGGTCCGCTTATCTGGAAACTCGACGAGAATTTCCCCGACACTCTCGCATATAAAGTGTTCTATCTCATAACGAGCGGAGCGGTCGGAAACGACAAGACGAATATCCGTATGGCGGCGGGCGTTATAATGAGTATCGTTCCTGCGGTACTGTTCTTCATCTTCCAGAAACAACTTATCGAAGGCGTTGCTATGGACGGGTTGAAGGGCTGATTGAACGAAATATATAATCGAGGAAAATTATGAAAGATAAGATTAAGAAAACTGCTTGCGTATGCCTTTCGGCGGCTATGCTTTTCGCTGCGACCGCTTGCGGCGGCGACGACGCGGGTACAAGCGGCGGCGGCAATTCTGCGGGCGGCGGTAATAGTTCGGGGAGCGAATCTACTATAGACAGACTTCCTAACGACGACAGATATCTGACTCCTCAGGAGTACAGTATCGCGAACCTTACCGCGATAGACGATTACGGCAGAACGGTTACGGTCAAAGACCCGAACAACGAGTCTAAAAAATATCTCGGAATGTTTTATTTCGCATGGCTCGGCAGTCAGGGCAGTTCGGGCGTTTACGACGTGACGAAACTCGAAAGAGAAAACCCGACCGCCCTTTACGACCCGACGAACACAACCGATTCTCCGGCGTGGCAGTTCCACTTCAACAGCGAGCCGCTTTTCGGGTACTATTCTATGAAAGATCCGTGGGTTATTACTCGCCATATCGAAATGCTCACTTTTGCGGGCGTCGATTACGTTCTTTTCGACTTCACGAACGCCGTGACTTATAACGACGTCGTTCAACTCTTCCTGGAGACTGCGAAAAAGTTCAAGGAGCAGGGCTGGAACGTTCCGAAAGTCGGGTTTTACACCAACAGTTATTCGCTCAACACCGTGAATAACGTATACAACAGATTTTACGCGGGCGGTCAGTACGACGATATGTGGTTCCGCTTCGAGGGAGACGACAGACCCGTCATAGTCGGCGTTTCCACGGCGAACGGCGGAGCGACCGATCAGGGAGATTCTTCGCAGTTTATTTCGACGGACAGCGAACTTTATAAATACTTCAATTTCTATGAGTCGCAATGGCCGTCGTCGGCGAATAAAAATCAGCAAAAGGGTCTCCCGTGGATGCAATGGGGCGAACCCGTTCCGAACGAAAACGGATTCATTTCCGTTTCGGTCGCGCAACATTCCGCTCAGAGCGTATTTTTCTCGGATCAGTTGAATAACTCTTCGAGAGGCTATAACGGCGTGGGCGGCAAAGAGAGCGACTGGAAGAGGGGAGCGAATTTCGAATGGCAATGGAATACCGCGTTCGCCTACGATAAAGCGGGAGCGGTCAAAAACATTTTCGTCACGGGCTGGAACGAATGGACTGCTATCAAGTACCCGTCGGGCAAATACCATACCGAAAGTAATAAATGGGCGGGTATTCCGAACGGCGCGAGCGGCTATACGGGTAAAGAAGTGTGGTTCGTTGACGATTACAACGCCGAATATTCGAGAGAAGTCGAGCCGGGCAAGGAATACGGCGACGGGTTCTATATTCAACTTGCGGCAAACGGCAGACAATTCAAGATGAGCGACGCCAAAAAGTACAACATGAAGAAAAAGACTATTTCCGACCTGTCCGATTTTTCGGCTTGGAAAAACGTTTTCGTGGAGTACGCGGACTTTGCGGGCGACGCTATCGCGAGAGACGGCGAAAACGCGGCGAACGTTCCGCACTCTTATATAGATAATTCCAACCGCAACGACATAAAGACGATAAAAGTCGCTCATAACGACGAATATCTCTACTTCTACGTCGAAACGGTGAACGATATAACCGAGTACAACGGAACGGATAGTAATTGGATGAACATTCTTATTTCCGCAGGCAATACCGATACTTCGTTCGCAGGCTTCAATTATATCGTAAATCGTTCGGTAAAGAACGGGAAAACTTCGATAGAGAAATGTAACGCGAAGGGCTTTAACTGGACTAAATCGGGCGAGGGCGAAATAGCCGTTTCGGGCAATAAAATGGCTGTTAAAATCCCGCTTTCGACGCTCGGACTTACTGCGGACAACGTTGAGATTTCATTCAAGGTCTGCGACAACGTTCAAAAGCCCGACGACATTCTCGACTACTACGTTACGGGAGACTGCGCGCCTATCGGCAGATTCGGTTACGCATACGGCAAATAAGACTCAGCCGCATAGCGCATTTCGGTTAAATCTCAGGCTATGCGGGGTAACCCGTAATAAATAAGGAATAATTCGGTATTAAACCGATTTTAGGAGGAAAAATATGAAAAGGAAAATGGCAATGGTCTTATTGATCTTGGTTACGGCTGTTTCGCTCGTATTCGGAATGACTACGATAGCGGCGCAGGCGGCAACCGAACTTTCGTGGCCCGAAACGTTCGCGACTTCGGACTGGAGCGGTCCGACAGAACTTCGGCTTCCCACAAATTACAGCGATTTTAACGGCGGGGATCTCAAACCTACGGCGGAAAACGTCGCAAAAGTGAGGATAACGAGAGGGGAAACGGCGTACAAAGCCTCGAACGTTTATGGTTGGAATAACAAACTTACGTTTTATTTTAACGGAAGCGGCTATAACGGTCAGGCGGCTCAGAAAGGGGATATACTTACCGTAGACGCAGGGTTTACCGTTACGAAAAACGGCAACGAGTATAGCTGCGCGGAAGGAAAGAATTATATTTTTACCGGTACGACGTGGATAGACGGTACAGAACTTCCTCAGGAAGCGGAAGCATTCGTTCTCGGAGACGTTTCTACGACGAGCGGTTCACAGATAGAAATTGCAACTACTCAACTCGGAACGGGATCGAACAGCGAAGACGAACTTACCATAAGTGCGGCTACCGATATATCGATGACCGCTGCGGACGGCGAAGTTTACACTCCGAGCCATATAAGACAGGTTGTTACGAGAAAAGTATTCAAACTTTATTTCAATAACGCAAACGGTAACGGAAAGAAATATTCTTTCGCTTCGGCTGCAACAGGAGATCTCCTTACCATCAAGAAAGGCTTTGCGATTAAGGGAAACTACAATCTTGAAGCCAAAGAAGATATAAGCTACATCTTCACAGGTTCTGCATGGATTCAAGGCAGCGAACTGCCCGTAGAGAAAGGCGAGATGACCGTTACGAAATTCGGAATGACGAGTTCTTACGGCAAAACCGACGCGCTTCTTTATATCAACACCGACTCGGAAAATACGACCGACTTCGGAGACGCCGATAAACCGTACCCGAGAGGGTTTGTTGCGTTTACGTATGCGGACGGCACGGTGGGTAACGTTTGGTATGCGAGAGTATGTAAAGACGAGGTAAGACTTTTCGTTAAAACGAAAGACGGAGGCTCGAACCTTAACAGTAAAAATCTTGCGAGAGGCGATAAATTCGTAATCAGGAAGGGCTTTGCGATTTCCTCCGACGGAGCAACCGAAGTTAAGGCAGACCTTAATTATATTTACACCGGTTCCGCATGGGTAGAGGGAACGGAACTTCCCGCGGAAGCCGAAGAGTTGGTTCTCGGAGACGTTTCCGCATTCTTTGTTTCGGGTACTCAGATTGAAATCGGTTGTACCGTATTCACGGGCGGCGACGAAAAGGATTTAACCGTAGAAAACGCAGATAAAATCGTTCTTACCGATACGACGGGAAAGACTTACGCTTCAAGTAACAGAAGACAGATAACTTCGAGAAAAGCGTTTAAACTTTATTTCAACGGTACGGGTTATTCGTTCGACGCTGCAAAACGCGGAGACAAACTCGTTATAGGAGCGGGCTTCGCTATTAAAGGCGACTACAATTACGTCGTAAAGAGCGATATAACTTACTTGTACACGGGAACGTGTTGGGTTAAAGCGACCGAACTTCCCGCAGAGAAAACAGAACTCAAAGTCAACAGCATTACCGCAGGCGTAGGCGTTTCGGGAGAAAATAAAGGCGACGCTCTCGTATACGTTAACACCGATTCTTCAAGCGACGTAAATAACGGCAATGCAGACGTTGCCGAGCTTCGCAATTTCGTAAGATATACGTTTGCGGGAGAGAGCGTTGCGTACGGCAACGTATGGTATGCGAGACTTAACAAAGCCGAAGCGAGATTCTTCGTTCGTCAGAAAAATAACGCGGCGTCGAATATGGCTGTTTCCGACATAGCGAAAGGCGATAAATTTACCGTAAAGAAAGGTTTCTCGATCGGCAACGCCGAAGTTAAAGCGGACGTTACCTATATTTACAACGGAAACGTTTGGGTTGACGAGAAAGATTATATCGACTACGACGCCCTTACCAAAAACGGCATAGCCGCGGACGTAACGGAAATCACTCTTTATAAGGGCGATAAATTCGTCGTTCCCGCTCTTCATTACACTTACGAGGAAGAAGTCAAAGTCCCCGAAGTCGTAGAAGCGGAAGATATTACGGTCGAAAACGCGCCCGATATGAATACGGTAAACGAAAACGGTTACGACGTAACTCTTAAAGTCGGCGCCTTCTCGCTCAACTTAAAGGTTAAAGTTCTCGCAACTACCGATATTTTCGTAACAGGCGTTGTCGTCGATACGAGTTGGAACAAAATTCAGGTTGTAACTTCAACCGAAAACACCGTAAACAATACAAACACTCAGAAAGAATATCTCGAATATTTCTCTTATATGAGAAACGGCGTCGAACTCACGATTGACGGATACGTTATTCTTACCAAAAATTACGGACTTGACGTTTCCGTAAACGGCGAAAAACTCGTTTTCGGCGGAGTAAGTACGGTTAAAGTCGGCGATACTCTCACGATTAAGAAAGGACTTCCCGGAATCAACGGCGAAAGAATTGCAAAAACCGTAACTTACGTTTATAACGGCGGTAAGTTCGTAGAACTCGTAGAACCCGAAACGTTCGAACTCGCGGAGACCTCGGCGACGGTATTCGTAGGCGTTACCAAACAAATCGTAGTCAAAGACGACGAAAAAGTAACGGCGGTTTACACTTACGTTTCCGATCACCCCGAAATCGCTTCCGTAAACGCATACGGCGTTATCAAGGGCGTTAAAGAAGGAACCGCGAAAATCACCGTTTCTTACAAGGGCGTCTCCAAAGAAATGACCGTTACGGTTAAACCCGAACCCGAGAAAACGGGCATCGAAATAGTAAGCGAAATTCCGAAATATTACGTTCCCGTCTCCACGACGGAAGCCCCGACTTCGTTCGTCGGAATGGGTTATACTCTTAAAGCGCGTTACGTTTACGAGGGCGGCGAATACGGCGAGGAATTCGATATAACCGAAGAGCAAATCGGTGAAATCGACTACACGACCGCGGGAACTCGCGACCTTACCGTAACCGTCGGCAATTTCAAGGCGGTAGTAACGGTAGAAGTTTACAACTACAAAGAAATAACTTCGTTCAATACGCTCGGCGTAAGCGGTTACGATATAAACGACGACAGAAACGCTACGGGAACGTGGAACGGACACATGATTATAAGTACGTCTAACGTTTCCACGAGCGTTGGCAACCTTCTTTCCACCGATTCCTGCGAGAAAATGAGCGAATATATCGTTTATACGACCGCAGACGGCAAGACTTATTACGGCAAAGCCGACAAGGACAACGAAATCGAGGACAGAATAGGTCTTTGGCAACTCGGAACAAACCTTCTCGTAATGATTAAGCCCGAGGGCGCGACCGCGAATATCGGTTACGGCATGGAAGACCATTGGAAAGCCGACGCTCAGCACCCCTACGTTCCGATTTACAAACTCGGAGACAAGATAACGTTCAAAAAAGGTATGCCGCTCTACGCATGGAAAGGCTCGGTTGAGGGCAGTAAGCCGGTTGAAGGCGCGGGCTGTCTCATCGTCGAAGGCTACGTCAAAGAAGATCTCGTATACTTCTGCTATGAAGAAAACGGAACGAGCAGTCTCTGGATGATTTACAAAGAGTATACCGATTTCACGGTTGCAACCGAAAAGACCATGGCTCTCGGCTCGGCAAGCCCTGCGGGCGCGGTTAAAGTTCCCGCGGACGCTACGACGGGTACGTTCACCTACGTTTCGAGCAACCCCGATATAGTTTCGGTAACGAAAGACGGCAATATGCTCGCGGAAAAAGTCGGTACGGCTACCATAACCGTTACCTTGACGGGCGGTAAAGACGCAGACGGCAACGACCTCGATCCTATCGTTAAAACTATCAACGTTACGGTTAAAAACGGTATCAAGAGCGTGAGCGGTAAGATAACCGTAGAAAAAGGCTCCGCTGTTAAACTCGGAGACTACGAGATTACCGTTAAGTATTCCGACGGAACGGAAGTCAAGGTTAAACTCGACGACGAAAGAGTGGTTATAGAAGACATCGACACGTCGGTTGTCGGGACGACTACCGCTAACGTTCTCTTTAACGACGGCAACGAACAGAAGAGAGGAACGGTTACCGTCGAAGTGGTCGAAAAGACCGAACCTGCCCCGTCCGAAAGCAATAGCGGCAGCGGAAGCAAGGGCTGCTTCGGAAGTATCGGCGGACTCGGCGTTCTCGGCGGCTTGACTGCTATCGCGGCGGCTGTCGTAATAACCAAGAAAAAACGCGATAACTAACTTATAAGACTAATGAATAACGTTTTTCCCCGCGGCGGCAAGCCCGCCGCGGGGAAATAAAACGGTTTTTATGAAAGGCATTATGATTAAAATAACCGAAATTAAAACAGAATACAAAGTAAATGCTCTCGGCGTAGACGGAAGTCCGCTTATAAAGTGGCGATACGAGGGCGGCGAACAGACTTCGTACAGGCTTAAAGTTCGGCTCTCGCCGGTTTACGGCAAAGGCGAAGTCGTCGTTTTCGATAGCGGAGAGATCGAATCTTCGGACAATTTTTGCAGGGCGGACGGGGGAAAACTCGAACGCGGCAAAAGATACGACGTGATAATTTCCTTAAACGGAGAAAAGGCGACCGAAGGCGGAGAGTCATATTTTCAGACGGCGATTATCCGCGAGGATTTCAAAGGCGACTGGGTAAATCTGCCCGTGAACAGTCAGGGCGGTTCGTCGCTTTACAGAATAAGGGGAAAATTGGATAAGAAAACCGTAATAGCGACCGCTTACGTTGCGGGTATAGGCTATAACGAATTGTTTATAAACGGCAAAAAAGTAGGCGACGAACTTTTATCCCCTGCAACTTCCGATTACGCCAAGCGCATTTACTATAATACCTACGACGTTACGAATAATCTCGTGGTCGGCGACAACGTGTTCGGCGTAGAAGTCGCTCACGGCTGGCTCGGGGCGAAGAGAATGCTTTTGCAGGTAAACGTACTTTTAGAGGACGGAACGGAAACCGAATTCCACTCGGCGGTAGGCTGCGGCTGGTGGGTTCGCGGCGGCGCGGTGAGAGAAAACAGCGTTTACGACGGCGAAACTTACGACGCGAGATACGAGGACGAAACGGCTCCGCATTGGGCTTCGCCCGAATTCGAGCCGACATGGGAAAACGGCTGGATGTACACCGTTTTCGCCGATATGCCCGCGGAAAATCTCAAGCCTCAGAAAATCGAACCGATAAGAGTATGCGACGAATATAACCCAGTTTCTTCGAGAGAGTATAAAGGCTCGACTATCGTCGATTTCGGAGCGAATATCGCGGGTTTTTGCGAAATCGAGGTCGAGGGCGAGAGAGGCGCGGAAATAACCCTTAAATACGGCGAGAGGCTGGACGACAAGGGCGACGTCAACAGACTTAATTTAAGAAGCGCGAAAGCGACGGACAAGTATATTCTTAAAGGCGAGGGCGTAGAAAGATATATGCCGAGGTTCACCTACCACGGCTTCCAGTACGTCAAAATAGAAATTTCGGGCAAAGCGACGGTTAAAAAGATAGTCGCGAAACACGTTCACACAGATACGAAAATAGTCGGAAATTTCGCTTGTTCCGACGAAAAACTCAATTATCTGCACAAAATCGCCGTGAGAACGGAGCATAATAACCAACATTCCATTTTGACCGATTGTCCGCAGAGAGACGAGCGTTTCGGCTGGCTCAACGACCTCGGGGCAAGACTTTATCAGACCGTTTACAACTGCGATATGTCGGCGTTTTTCCCGAAGTTCACCGCAGATATAACCGACACTCAGCTTAAAGGCGGAGAGATAGGCGACACCGCGCCGTTCTATACGGGCGGCAGACCCGCCGACCCCGTTTGCGTGGTCTATCTTATGATGCCTCTTTACTGCTATTCGCTTTACGGCGACGATTCGGTCATAAAGGCGGAATATCCGAACCTTAAAAAGTGGGTAGATTTTCTGCTTTCCAAGACTGAAAACGGCATAATGACGTACTCGTATTACGCCGACTGGGTAAATCCGACCTGTTTCGGAGTGAAAGCGGACAATCTTTTCGTTTCTACGCTTTCCCTTTACTGGCACCTTAAACTTATGACGGAAATTTCCTTCGTTGCGGGCGAGAAAGAGGACGAGAAGTTTTACGCCGCGAGAGCGGAAGAGGTTAAAAAGGCGATTAACGCCAGGTATTATAACGAGAAAACTCATTCTTACGCCGGCGGTACGCAGACCGAAAACGCAATGCCGCTTA
>SAMEA104315420__coassemble_1069_pt1 | contig 13370 bp, 9 predicted proteins | sample SAMEA104315420__metabat2_high_PE_021 | metagenome-assembled genome bin SAMEA104315420 (sample SAMEA104315420) | gut metagenome | biome: Monkey gut; feature: monkey-associated habitat; material: faeces | place: China | collected 2013 | reverse complement strand
GAATTTTATCCGACGATTTTATTTTCGACGAGAACGCTCAGATAATAAATCGGAATCGCCGACCAACCGTGGCACATGCTCCCCGCCCCTCCGAAGTCGTCCGCGCCGAGTTCGGTTTCCCAAAAGGTCGTCGCGCCCTCGTCGAGCATTTTTCCGTATTTCGTTTTTATGTCGTCGATAATGTACCGCTTATATTTGTCGCCGAAAAGCAGAAGCGCGTCGCACTTGAACGCGTTCATCGAAAGCGTAACGGGGATCATTCCGTCGCCGCGGATAATCGCATCGACCGTTTTTTCGTCGCCGACGCCCGCAAGAACGGCGAGCGAATTGCCGAGGACGGACATTTTTTCGGATAGATTGCTGAGTTTGAAAGCGTTCTTTTCGGGAACGTAAAGAATTTCGCGGACAGCCTTTTTCATATCTTCCGTTTCAACGTTTTTACCCCTGAGTTCGTTATACATTTTCGCCACGTAAATAAACATACAGTTAAGCGACAAATCGTAAACCTTAGGCAGATGATCGCGCGGGGCTTTACTAAGCTGATCGTCGTTCGCGCTGTCCTCCGCCCATTCGTAAAAGTTCCAATACGGGTACGGGAAATTTGCTATCAAAGTGTTGCTTTCTATCTTACTCTCAAAAGTTCTGATAATGGTTTTCAAGACCGGTAAAGCAGCGGTCAAAATGGTTTTATCACCGCTTTTTTCGACGTATTCGTAGACTTCTATAAAATAAGCCAGCGAGAAAAACGGTATAGGAATATCCCTACCTGCGGGATAGCAAATGCTTAAAAGACCGTCTTTTCTGAGTCCCAACGATATAAGAAAAAGCGAAGAACGCGCAAATTTATAATCGCCGTAAGCAACGTAAGTGCAAAGCATTTCGTTGCGACTGTCCATTGTATACATCGCTTGTTCGCGCCAGGGAGTATCTTCGTAATGTTCGTGCATACAAGCCGAAAGAGTTCTTACGCTGACGTTATAAATTTTATTGTGCAATGCGCTTTTATAATTTGTTTTTTTTGCTTCAAGCGGGTATTTTACGGGACGGATCCCGACGTAATTAATTTTTATAGGATAAGCGGCAAACACTTCGAGATATCGTCCCGACAACCTCCTGAAGTAGTTTATGTACTCGTTTTTGCCCTGTTTCGCGACGTATTCCACGCTGAAATCCATAGAATTTATAAAGCGTTTAACTCTTCCTCCTTCGAGAAACTGACTATACGCTATAAGCACGTTTTGTTCTTTTTCGGAAACTATATCCAAATCGAGAAAACCCGTGGTTTCCTCGTGCAAATCTATAAGATAAGAATTTTCGAGTTTTGTAACGGTAATCGGTACACGCTCGAGTATTATAATTTTGTCGTTCTGTCGCGGGTTTAAGTTATAAGACTTCTCCGATATAACGCTTTTAGTAAAAGATTCGCCGTTATGTGCGTTTCCGTAATACTTGAACGAAAAACCAAGTTGAGAAGTTAAGAGTTTTTTGTAACCGTTTTCATAAAGCGTGCAGACTCTTGAAAGAGTATCTTCCGAAGAGTACGCCACCGTTTTATCGCCGCATACAACCTCAAATATAACGCCCGCGGCGTCCTTGATATACGTCTGAGTGTCCTTGCCGTAATACCAAACGATAATACGCGCTTCGTTTACGCCGTTTACGCAGTATTTTGTTACGTCGAGTTCGTCGTAGACCTTGTAAAAAGGATAGTCCGCGTACTGCCCGAACGCAGCGATTTTTCCGTTTATATATAAATTATAGTTACTATCACTCGCGATGAAAACTTTTATTTTGCGCGAGGCGTCGCCGCTGAAATCAAACTTAAATTCGGCGTATTCGTCCTCGCCGTATTCTTTTTTATTCCATATCCATTTTGAGTTTTTAAATCGTTGTTCGTTCATAAGTAATTCTCCGCGGTTAAATTTCTGCAACAAGCACGCCTTGTTTTTTAAGCGTTAGACCGTCTTTTTCGGCTATGTTTTCGGCAAGCAATACTCTTTTGATTTTTTCGTTTATCGCGTATTCTTTATCGCTCGGGTTTATAAAGACCATAACTTTTTGTCCGTTCTTTTGCCGAACGTACTTCAAGGGATAATCCGCGCCGCCGCTTATTTCGAGCGAGGCGTCATAATCGAACGCAGGGTTCGTCTTTTTGACGGCAATCGCTCTTTTTACGAAATTATAAAGCGAACGATCGTCCGATTTTTGACATTCCACGCTCGCTCCCTTTCTTTTTTCTACCGGAAGATATAACCGCCCGTCGGAATTTGAAAAGCCTCTGTTTTTATCTTCCGTCCATTGCATAGGCGTTCTTGCGCCCGTGCGGATATACCCGCCGTCTTTATTGACTTTAAAGTTATGCCGTATGCCTATTTCGTCGCCGTAATATATCATAGGCAGGTTTTTATAAGTCAGAAGAAAAGCGAAAATACATTTCATTTCCTCGTCGCTTTTGTTTGTAGCCACCCGAGTTATGTCGTGATAACCCGACGGAATGCAATAATATTTTTCCTTATCGAGGTTTTGAGCAAGTTTGAGCGTGTAATTTATAAACGCGCTCATATCGCCCTTTGCTTCGTGCGAAAAATAACTGTGCCCGCACTCGAACGCGGGAAGAATATTAGAGCCTTTTTCTCCGCGGAAAAGTTCGTTATAGCCTATCGAACAATGAGAAAAATAGTCTATATCGAATCCGCAGGCGGCGGAATGTTCGGGATTGCCCCATTCCGACATAAAAAGCGCATCGGGATATTTTTCTTTTGCGCCGCCGATAAACTTCGACCACAGCCATTTTAAGGCGGCTAAGTCGTAATCCCCTTTTATAAGACTGTTAGCAAGGTCTACCCTGAAACCGTCCGCGCCCTTACCGAGCCAAAACGTAATTACGTTGAGAATTTCTTTTCTCAAAGGCTCTAAACGCTCGTCGGTATAAGGTATTTTCCACTCGTCGGAATGCCACGGGTCGCCGTTGTTTTCTTTTTTTCGAATATTAAAACCGTAGTTAAGCGCGGGCTGAAAAGAATAATAATTGACAATATAATTACCGTTTCTTTTCGCCATACCTTTTATAGTGTTGCCGCCGCCGATGAAAATATTATTAGTCCAGATATAGTAATCGGAATATTCGTTTTTCGTTTCGCGTTTAGACTTTAAAAACCAAGGGTGCTTATCCGAGGTATGCCCTATAACGAGATCGAGAAGAACTTTTATTCCGAGCAAGTGCGCCTTTTTTATAAGCGCGGAAAAATCGTCGAAATTGCCGAATTTTTCATTTATGGAATAATAATCGGATATATCGTAGCCGCCGTCTTTAAAAGGACTTTTAAATATGGGGTTGAGCCATACGACGTCCGCGCCGAGGTCCTTTATATAATCGAGTTTTTCGGTGATACCCGCAAGATCGCCCACTCCGTCGCCGTTTTTATCGTAAAAACTCGTGGGATAAACCTCATAAATAATACTTTTTTTAAGATCCATATTTTTATTCTATAACGCTCTTTATATAGTCGGGAACGTTACCGACGCGCACGTTTTTCGCGTTGCAATTTCTGAAATCTATTGCGTATTCCGTCTTCAAAGGCTCGGAATAAAAAACGTTGGATATGCTCACGTTCTCATAATCGAACGGTCCGTTATTATCTCTTAAATATCCGTAGCCTTTATGGTGCAAAACCGCGGGCGCGGAGGGGTTTTCCATAAACACGTTGTTTATACTAACGTTGTTTGCAGTCTGCTGAAACATAACCGCGGCGACTTTACTCTTTGAAAACACGTTGTTTATGGAGATATTGTACATCTCGCCGAGTTTGGATATCCTGTCGTAGCGATAATAACTGTCGTTGATTTTTATAGTTCCGCCGCTCGCATAGCCGCAACCTTTTGCCGCCGTATCGTGCACGCCGTCGATAACTATATTATAAACTTTGTTGCCGTCGGCGCAAGTCAATCTTATATTGCCGCAGGCTAGGCAGTCGGTCTGAATATTTCTTATAACCACGTCGTGAATATCGTCGTCTTTGCCTTTGACGAATTTATTATGCCACGAGCCTTGCAGAGTGGTAAGCGCGACACTGTCGTCCTCGGTTTTGCCCGTAATATTTTCTATAGTAAAATAGTTGCAACCGTTACGAAGGTCTATGCCGTCGGCATTCTTTACGTAACACTCGTATTCTTCGCGCGCGGTCCTGTCAAACCTGCGAACGCCGTTTTCGTCCACGTAAGTATAATCGGCTTGAAAATCTATATCCGAAATATGCACGTGATTGCAGTAAGCAAAGCAAAACGCCCACCACCTGTGCCGACGAGTTTTTATATTTTTGATAGTCATATTGCGGCAGTTGGTAAACATAAGCATAGAATTTTCGCGAATGCTCGGTCTGCCGTCCTTGCCCGAATTAGACTCCGAAAGTCCGTTGTATTCTCCGCCGTCCAGAAGCGCGTTGCCTATACCGATTATATTTATATCGTGTTGTTCCTTTTCGGGGTCGGTTTCCTCGGGGGTATTATAAGTTTCGTTGCAAAAGAAATTACACGCAACGTCTTTGGGCGTAACGAGTCTGCAATTATCGAGATACACCGTCATATCGGACGGCAACCTTACGGCTTTGGTTATCTCGTAATAGTCCTTCCCGTTTGCATTTAATCTCGGTATAGAAATGGCGTTTACGCCCGTCTGCACCGCGAGATTTACCGCGTTTTGTATCCTTTCGCTATCCGAACCGCCCGTTACTTCGCTGACGGACACGCAATTTTTAATCATATATCCTCGTTCTCCTCGATAATTTTTTTATAGTACCAAAACGAATCTTTGGGCGTTTTTTCAAACGTCTGAAAATCGGTATGGCAAAGTCCGAATTTACAGGTAAACCCCGAACCCCATTCGAGGTTATCGTAAAGCGACCAGTGAAAATATCCGCGAATATCGACGCCGTCTTTTTTTGCGCGGATAACCTCCGAAACGTAGTCGTGAATATAGACCGTTCGCGAATCGTCGTGAACTACGCCGTCAAAACCCACCGCGTCGGTTAAACTCACCCCGTTTTCGGTTATGTAAACGGGAACTTTATACCTTTCGTAAGCGAATTTAGGTCCGTAATAGCAAGCCTTAGGAGTAAAATTAGCCCCGGCAAGCGACTTAGGCGTGTTTACGGGCGAATGCGGGTCGTAATAACCGCCCTTACCGTCGTCCGTGGCGAAAACGCCCTGATAAATATTAAGTCCGATAAAGTCCATATCGCACTTGATAATATCGACGTCTTTTCCCGCATACGCGAACGGACGCGAAAATTTACTCACTATATTCTCGGGATAACGTCCTGAAAATATAGGGTCTAAAAAGTACGCGTTGTTGAAAAAACTGTCTTTATCGTAATAGCAAGAATCGTAAGTCGCCTTTCTCGCGGCGTTCACGTCCTTTTCGCCTGTCGGTATCCGAGGCGCGCTCGCGATGACAAATCCGACTTTAACGTCGCTGCCCGCATACTTTTTGATTGCGCGGAAGGCAAGTCCGTTAGCAATTAAAAGGTTATGAGCGGCGGCGGTCGCCGCTTCCGTTCCGCCCTTTATGTAAGGAGCGTGCGACCCGATACCGTAGCCAAGATAGCATATACATTCGGGCTCGTTGAAGGTAGCGAAATATTTTACCTTTTTCCCGAACAGTTTAGCCACCGTCTCGGCATAATACTTAAACCAATCCGCAAACTCTTCGTTTAACAGCCCGCCTCTTTTTTGCAATGCCGCAGGCAAATCCCAGTGATAGAGAGTAATGAACGGCTCTATACCATTTTTTAAAAGTTCGTCTATAAGATTATCGTAATACTTAACGCCTTTTACGTTTATCTCGCCCGTGCCGTCGGGAATAATCCTCGGCCATGACAGCGAAAACCTGTAAGAGTTTGCGCCGAGCGTTTTAAGCAATCTGACGGTTTCGTCCGTCCTGTGATAGGCGTCGCAAGTCGTAAAGGTAGAATGTCCGTCGCGGATATGTCCGTTTAGCGACGCTTCGTCCCATATAGAAAGACCCTTGCCGTCTTCGTTGTAGCCTCCCTCGATCTGTGCCGCCGCCGTGGACGCGCCCCATAAGAATTTTTCCATAATTATACTTTTAAATGTTTATACAAAACGCTCGTGTCGGCGTTTTCTCCGTTGAAAAACTTGTAGATAGATAACGCTATCGGCTTAGGTTTACCCGCTCTCTCGGCTATATCGTTAGGCGAGTAAAACAGTCCGAACGAGTTTTCTATACTGCCTTCGGTATAAAACTGACTGATATTAGTAAGTCTGAACCAAAACGCCGTTTCCACGAATGGAAGTTCGGTCTTTATAGCGTTAAGGCATTTTACCGCAAATTCCGCAACGCGCTTTTGCGTATCGTCAAGACCGTTTTCGGCGTCTTTACTGCCGCCGAACCTGAAGTCCGAAAAACCTATTTCGGTGTAAAATACAGGTTTACCGTCGTCGCCGTGGCGTTTTACAACCTCGTACATGTTTTTTTCCTGCTTTACGAAATTTTCCGTAGATGATGATAACGACGGGTACGGGTGCCATGCGAGATAGTCAAAGTAATTATCCGTGTTTTTATCGGCGTACTCCTCGCCCGTCGGCAGATAACCGGACTCTATATGTCCGTAAATTTTGTCGAGGTAGTTTACGGCGTTGGCGTCGTCCGTAAGTCCCGGTAAAACCGTCTTATTATCCGCATTTACCGACTTTATCGCGCGATTTGCCCTGTAACACAGATCGGCAACAATAAAACTGCCCTCTTCAGCGGAAAATTTAGTGTTGTCCTTTTTATGAAACCAACTGCCGTGCGCAATGTCGGGTTCGTTGCTTACTTCCCAGAACTTGATTTCGGGGAACTCCGTTGCAAGCATTTTATACGCGTTTTCCATAATATCGAGAAATTTTACGTACACGTCGTAATTCTCGTATACGGAAGGAACGGTAGTCGAATTAGCGTTGAACTCGTAAGGGTTTATAAAGTTGCAGGTCATACCCACGAACCTTTCCACTCCGTTATCGGAAAGTTTTTTGATATAATCGTGCAACACTTCGCAGTTGGCGCGGTTAAGCGTAAGGTTGTTTTTGTTATCCCTCTTTACGAAAAAACCGAGATATATCCATATTCTGTGGCTTTTCGCTCCGAGTTCGCCTATAACTTCCGCCGACCAGGCGTTGGTCGTTTTGCCGTCTATTTGCGCGGGTTGCATATCCGAAGTAAGATTGTCTATGCCGAAAAGGTATTTATCCTGTTGTACGGTATAAGTTTTTTTATCGGATTTATTATCTTTACACCCCGCGAAAGTAAAAGCGGCGGTAAGAAAAATCAACAGCGTTAAAAACGCGCTAATCGCCTTATTCATACCTTTCCTCCTTTTTTCTCAAAATCACGAGAACCGCGGCAAAACCTATTAAAACGACGGAAAAATAACTTTCCGTTCTTCCGCCGCAGCCGCGTTGCGATTTATCGGCATTCCTTTCGGGTTTTTCTTTGAGCGGGTTTAAAGAATTTTCGTATTCTTCGTCGTAATCTTCGTTTTCGAGTTGAATTTTACCGTCCAAAGAAAACGACTTTGCCGCAACCACGCTCGCTTCGCCGCCTGCCGTCAGGGTAAGGCTTCCGTCGGTTTTTTCGTCGAGCGTTCCCGAGATTACGGGAATATACAACTCGTTTTCCGATCCGCCGTTGCGTATGCCCACCGTAAACGCATTGCCGAAAAGTTCCGCGCGCAAGGTAAACGTTCCGTTTAATAATCGTTTATTAAAATCGTTGGTCAAAACGGTTATTCCCTCGCCGAAAGTCGCGCCGTCGCCGCTTAAAGTTATCTTTTTGCCGCCGACCGAAAGGGTTAAAACTCCGCTTTCTCCGCACCTCACCTTCGATAAGAGAAGAGTATTATTGCCGTTTGCGGCGGGTTCAACTTCGCCGTCAGCGGTTTCTGCGGTCGCCTTATTCGGGTTTATATTAGTTATAGAAACGTTATCAAGTCTGAACGACGCGCCGTTATACCCGAAAAACCCGATATAACCGTAAGTCGAAGCGTTTTTAAACTTGCGGCGCAAGATTTCCATTTTTTCGCTCGGTTCGCTATCTTTTTTATAGTATACGCGCGCCTCGCCGTTTTCAACTATAATCATCACGTTGTAAACGGTTTCGGTATCTTCCCACAAATTATACTCGCAACTTGCGGCGGCGTTGCCGTCGAAATAATCGTTCATGTGCGAGCCGTAAGTAATAGTCCGATCGGAATATTCGCCGTCTACGCCTTTCGTACAATTTCTCTGAAAGCAGAAAACCGGTGCGGAAGTCGGTTTGAAATATGCCGAAGTAAGTCCGAAACACACGCCTATTCTTTCCCATTTGGAGTCGGTTTTCGCGTTATCGGTTACTTTTATATCGAATCTTATAATAGATTCGCCGTATATGCGCTTCGGTATAAACACCGAGGTTTCGGTCGTGGCGGTAAAGTTAAGATAACCGTCTTTGTTTTTGTCGCTGTAAACCGACTGTTTTATCTGCGTACCCACGTAATATTCGTATTTGTTCAGATAAAAGTTGGAGTACGACTCGTCCGTTTCGGCATCGTATTCTCTTTTAACGCCGTTAAAATTCATAGCGGTATCGTCAGAATCGGCGGAATAATAAGCGTAGTCGGCTACGGTAACGTCGTCAAGATAAACAATATATTCTTCGTCCGAAGAACCGCCGAAGGCAAAATACCCGTCAAAGGCACATTTGTCGAAAATATATTCGTAGTCGTTTACGGTAACGGCAACTTTATCTCCCTTTTTGAAAATTACTTTAAAGTTCGTATACCCTGCCAAGTTTCCTTCTTCAACTCTTATTTCTTTACTGCAACTTTTGATTTTGCCGTAAGCGATATGCGCAAGATAATACTTGTCGTTGATTTTGTATATCCCCACAAAATTTTCTTTATCGACCTGCTTGCAATCGTAATCGAGTCCGCAGCCCAATCCGAAATAAGATCCGTTTTTAAATTCCGAAAACTTAATTTTAGCGGAAATTTCAGTTTGATTTTCTCTGTCGCTTTCGCTTTTTACGGCGTCCGCAAAGGTAAGAATGGCGTTTTGGGTGAATTTTACGTTATTTGACGGCTCGATATAGGCGTTGTCCTCGCCATAATAGTAGGAAACGAACCAATCGTAACCCGATGCGCCCGTCGAAGTATAACCTATTTTGCTCGACTTAAAATCGTCGCTGTACGCAACCTCGCCGCCGCGTTCGACTTTAAACGAAATTATATCCGCGCTCATACCGCCCATTCCCGCAAAGCCTATATAGCCTTCCGTAAACGCGCCCGAAAATTTAATCACTTCCGTTAAAGTTTCGCCGCTTACACCCGAAGAAAGGGTTATATCGCCGTTATCGTCTATTTTTATTACGACCGTAGTTTTTACGTTAGTCCCCGAAAAAACGGTTTTATTAGTTTTTTCGTGGCTGTTCATAGTTTTTTGCGAAAGTTCCGCGCCGTCTTTGGTCATAAGCGAAGTGCCCGCGTTTGCCGAAGAGGACATAACTATAAGTCCGTCGGCGTAATAAACCCTTGACGAAGGCTCTGCCATACCGAACGCAAATCCGAGCCAGGACGAACCGCCGCCTAAGTTTATCGCCTCAAAGGTAATAACGCTGTTTTTCTCTACCCGATGATTTACGAGGTTTACGCTCGGTCCCCACAGGTTGAAATCCGCTAAACTCAACGCGCTGTATTCGCAGTTTAATTCCGCGCCGCTGCCTATCCATTTATCGGATAGTCTCGCGCCCGTAAAATCGTCGGTATAGGAAACCGTGCGATTAGTCGCCGCGCTTACCGCGGCGGGTTTTAAAGTGAGCGCGAAAGCCGCAACGGAAAGCGCGGCTATCGCTATAAAACACAATATACTTTTTTTATTTTTCATAATTTTAATATTCGGGTGTAAATTTTTTCGTCAGCACTCTCGCCGCTATCATAAGCGGAAGATTGACTATCGTAAAGAACACGCCCATAGTGGTAACGCTGATAATCGTACCGGGATTAGTGGTGCTTGCGTTCTCGAATATGAACCAACTGTAAGTCATAAATCTGCCCATCGCGCCCGCGCTTTTGGCTATAAGCATAGGCGCCATAGTGAACGAAGTAGCCGACATAGACATAGAAACGATATAAACGCTTATCGTAGACATACAAAGCGGAATGGTGATACTCCATAACTCTCTGAAAAATCCGCAACCGTCTAAAATCGCGCTTTCTACCACCTCTTTGGGTATTCTCAACATTGCGCCGCGTATAAGTATTACGTTAGACCCGAGTCCCGACCATATACAGAACAGCCATATAACGGGCCACAAAAAATTTGAACTCGTAGAAATAAGGTCTACTTTATCCACGCCCATTATTTTAGCCACGAGCAGGGAAACAGGACCGAAATCGGAATAGAACATATACCTGAACGCCATAGCGAGTACGACTATGGAAATAAGTTGCGGCACGTAAAACATTACGCTGTACACTTTAGTGCCGGGCATATTTTTATAGAACGCATACGAAGAAAACAACGCTATGGGAAAGACAACGAGGTTTATACCTATCGCCTGAAAGGAATTGAGGAACGCCCTGGCGAGCGCGGGATCTTCGCCCATAAATATTTTTTTAAAAACTTTTACGTAGTTATCAAAGCCGCAAAACAAATAAGAATTAGTCCTTACGCTGTAACGCATAAAGGTGGAAATTATCGTAGAAGAATTTACGTAAATCCAAAAAATTCCGAAATGCAGCAGCGGATACGCCGCGAGCGCAAGTATAAAACATTTTTCGTTTACTTTGCGCTTGTTTATTTTCAGCATTTTTATATCTCCAAATCCGTTTTCCATTGATTCCATGACTTAGATGCGGAAGGATAAACTCCGTCGCTGCCCGTCATAATTTGCTCCCCGCTCTTATTTTTCATATACAGGCAAGCCGTGGTAACGCCCAAACCTTGGAAAAGTTCGGGGCGTTTATAGGTGTAAAACAAACTGACCTCGCCTTTTTCCGCCGCCGTTTTGGGGTAACTGAAAATGTTATAGTCGGACTTCATCATATCGTAGCAGGAATGGAAAAAGTCGCTCCATTTAACGCTATCGTTGCCCTCGGTAAGTTTAACGGGGTCGTACTTGAACGGTCTCAAACACCCCGTTTGTACGGAAAAGTCCAAAAGATATTTTTCGTTGCACATAAAGGCTAAAAATTCTTTTGCCAAATCAACGTTAGTCGCCTTTGCCGGTACAAGCATCAAATCGTCCGTAGAACAAAAATTCATAACGGCGTCGTGTCCGTCCTTTTGCACGCAATTATCGGTTACGGGAACTGTCATCATTTTAAACGAAAAATCCGATTTGCCGTCGCCGTCCCTGTCGAGCATAGACGACATCTCGTTTTCAAAGAAACTGCCGCCCAAAAGCATTACCGATTCCTGACGGGAAAACGCCGCGCAACTTTCCTGAAAAGTTATCTGACTTACGTTATCTATACTGTTTTTCCACTTGCCGTCGTCGCCGACTACTATCTTTTTCCATTCGTCTATGCCTTTTTGTATACCCGTTTGTTTCCACACTTCGGGGCTTGCAAAATTCCAAAAATCGTAGAATGATCCTTCGCCTTCTATATTCGATGTTTCAACACCCTGTTGTTGCGCCCACAAACAGTAAATAATATTCTGGAAATAGTTTATACCGCCTTCTGCCCACGCAATCGGAGCAACGGACTTTCCGTAACCGTTTGCCGCGGAAGTCGAATTTATATCGCCGCAGAGTTCCGCAAGTTCGTTCATTGTGCGCGGAGGTTGAGTCCATTTACCGCCGGTAGACGCTCTGTCGGTCTTTTTAAGCAAGTCTTCATTATAGATAATGCTCGTTTCGAGTACCGACCAAGGCATTATCCAAGGATATTTGCCTCCCTGCTCGGGGATCTTTTGCATATACGGCATATCGGCTATTTCATCCATCATAAAATCTTTGATTTTAATTTTAGAGCCGTCAAGCCTTTCCACTTCGGTTTCGTAAACGCTGTTAAGGTTGGCAAGGTAGCCGCTCGTTACGTCGCTTGCCCAGGAACTTCTCGTCCTCACCATGTAAATATCGGAAAGATTCCTGCCCGAGGATAAAAATGTATCCACGTTGCTATCAATATCCGGACCTTGTCCCGAAAGCGTAACTTTTACGCTTACGCCTTCTTCGGCTTTCTTCGCTACGAAATCGTCCGCAACGTTTTCAAGCCACTTTCTGCCAAAGCCGCCCTCGTAAAAAGTTATAAGTAAATTGTCTTTTTCGTTACCGTTTTTCTTACAGCCCGTAGTAAATATGGCGGAAGCGGACAAAACCGCAATCAAAGCGCAAGTCAAAACTTTTTTAAATATTTTCATACAAATTCTCCTTATATTTTTTCGGTTTAACCCTTTATTCCGCCGCCTGCGTTCATTTTGTTTATCGGTCTTTGGAAACAAATGAATATCAAAAGCACGGGTATTATCGTTATTATCATTGCGGCGAAAAGTTTGGGATATTCCATAGCGAACACGCCGCTACCTATTCTGTTGGAAATATCCTGTATGCCCGTTGCAAGAGTAAAAGCGGACGGCCAGAACAGTTTAGGCGCAACGTAGTTGTTCCATTGTCCTATAAAAGCCAAGAGCCAATGCGCGAGTACCACGGTAAATACCTGCGGAAAATATATCTGCAAAAATATCCGCCAATTGCCCGCGCCGTCAATCTCCGCCGCTTCCTTATATTCGGTCGATATATTCTGGAATATCGCAAACAGCAAAAGAAAACTGAAATTCAAGCCGCCCGATCCCATAAACACTAAACCTAAAAGGCTGTCTAAAAGTCCGAGATCCGCCATCATTTTGTAGGTCGTTGGGAGCGTTCCCGAAATAACCACGTATATTTGCACCATCGCGCATAAATAACATATTTTGCCTATTACGCTTTTGAACTTTGCGCACACGTAAGCCACGCCCGCGGTTATAAACAACTGAACGGTAGGTATAATCGTAGCCATAAGTATAGTGTTTAAAAACATTGTGGCAAGATTGAATTCCGAAAACATGGTTACGTAGTTTTTCCACACGAGCGCCGTAGGAAAAGCCATAGGATTGTCTATAAATTCGAATTTGGTTTTCAACGAATTTACGAAAAGCCATATAAACGGAAAAACAAGCGTTAAACTGTAAATAGCGAAAATTACGCTTATCGCTATTAAAAACGGCTTGTTGGCATTGAGTATCTTATCCTGTCCTTCCCTCTCTTTTTTCTTTAATTTAAGCATTAGACACCTCTTCGATATTAAACGCCGTTATCGTGAACAAATCTCCTGCCTGACAATCGAGCATTCTGA
>SAMEA104315420__coassemble_1025_pt1 | contig 13892 bp, 10 predicted proteins | sample SAMEA104315420__metabat2_high_PE_021 | metagenome-assembled genome bin SAMEA104315420 (sample SAMEA104315420) | gut metagenome | biome: Monkey gut; feature: monkey-associated habitat; material: faeces | place: China | collected 2013 | reverse complement strand
CTGCCGGGAGGATAGGTCGTTGCCACATTCAATTAGAAAAAGCGAACGCGTTAAACGTTCGCTTTTTTCGTGTGTAATGTTTTAGTTGCAACTTATCTCATAAGCAGGGGGATATTTTTAAAATCGTAAAATCTGTAATGAGTAGAGTTTTCTTGACAAAATTGTCTATTTTGAATATAATTAACGTGATATTGAAAATGAAGTAGTAATAATGAAATGGTGATATAAAAATGCTTTTATGCCTTGAATTTCAGGAAGCATATAAAGGTCTTGATAAATTATGTAGAGAATGCCTGTCTGGTTATGACGGGGTATCCGGATATATTCGTTTAATGGAAAGCGAATGGTATGGAGAACAGTACGTTTCAACGTGGAATAGCGACTTAAAAAAATTAAAACACGTTCGGTGGGTGCGAAATCAATTATCGCACGAAGTCGGTACGTTGGAATCGAATATTTGTAGTCAGTTCGATTTGGAATTTGTTGATGACTTTTACGAAAGAATAATGAATACAACCGACCCGTTAGCAATGCTACGTAAGGCTCGGGAAATTGAAAATCAACGGAAAAACAACATCAAACAAGAATACAGCAGAAATATTCAAAATGCAGATATAGACTCGGGCAATGAACAAAAGAATGGACAAAGAAAGTCTTATTTTGATGATGAAAAACCCTTTCTGCGTAAGGTTTGGGAAAAAATTAAAAATTTCTTTTCATAATTCATTATTTGCTATAATATATTATGTCATTTTATAAAACAGAGGATAAAGAAAATGGAAAAAGAGACTATTGCAAATCTTCAGGAATCTGTGGAAAAACTCGCTCAGGGCGTCAACCCTTTTACGGGCGAAATTGCGAGAGATGACGAGATATTAAACGACGTTAAGGTGAGTAGATGCTTGTTTGCGGTAAACGGCGTATTGAAAGAATTACTGAACGGTAAAACCTCGGCAAAAAAATCGAAAAAACATAAATTTGAATACAGAGCGGAATTAACTCCGCAAATAAAAATCGAAGATTACTCGATAAGCCTTTCTCAGATTGTCAGAAATATTCTTGAAGTTTACGGTAAGGAAGTAAAACTGACTTATTACGACCTTGCTCAGATTCTTTACGACAGGGGCTTGTTTGTCGATAATACGGAAGAAACGCCGAGAATGATTGCGAGCGAAAAAGCCGAGCAGTACGGAATTTTTCTTAAACGCGTTCACGGCAATGCGGGCGATAGGTGGCAAACGGTTTTCGACCAAAACGGACAAAGGTTTGCCATAGACTTACTTCAAAATCTTTGATAACCATAAAAAAGTTGGAATGTTTCCATTCCAACTTTTTTTATGAGCAAATATCCGAATAAATCGCATGATGGCAATTATCGGGTTAAAAATTACGCCTTTTTACGTTTCAAAACAATTATTGCCGCGGAAAGTATAAGTAACGCCGAGAGCGATATTATCGGAGCAATCGAGGACGAGCAGCCGCTTCCGCCCGAAGAATTATTTTTCGAGGATTCGTCGGATAAGGTTCCGCTCGACGGGTTTTCGCCGCCGTTTGATTCGTTGTCGGTCGATTCGCTTGAAGAAGAGTCTCCCGACGGCGGGGTTATAGGCTCGTCAATTTTTTTATAAACCGCGTTTACCGTTATATCTTCAAACGCAAATTCGTGTTCTTCCCATTTTCCTTCGTAGCCCTTCTTTTCGGGTACTTTCGGCTCGTTGAAATCGAAGTTTTCTATCGAATATTCGATTGTCGCTACAACCTTGCCGTCCGCCTTATAGGTAACGGTGTAAATCTTGGGCGAGTAAACGGCTTGAACGGTTACGTTGCCTTTCAGCGTGTAATCGCCCCATTTGCCCGTATAAAATCTCTTTTCGGGTACCGCGGGTTCCTCTATATTTTTATCGTCGTAATTGTACGAAACCTTTGCGACGATCGTCTCGCCGACCGCGAATGTAACTGTGTAATCTATCGGCGTGTATATCGCGTTGACGGTAATTTCCGCTTCGTTGGCGAACTCGAATTCTTCCCATTTAGCGGTATAACCGTCTTTTTCGGGAACAGCGGGGTCGGCGTACTCGGAATCGCTTATCGTATACGACTTTGACGCGACTTTTTCGCCGTCTGCGTAATAGTTTACAGTATAATCGATAGGCGTGTAAACGGCGTTTACGACCTGTCCGACTACGTATTTGAACTCATAGTCTTCCCAACTTGCGTTGTAGAAACGCTTGACTTCAAGTTCGGGCGGTACGACGAAATCTTCCGTTTCTGCGGAATATTCGACGGCGACGTCCTCTTTGCCTTCTCGTCTGAATATAATCGAGTATCTTTCGACGGGTGTTTCGGCTTCGACCTCGTAAGTAATGACTACGACCGTCTCGTTATCCCAACCGTCTACGGCGGTTATTTTGCAGGTGTGATTGCCTGCGTTCAATCTGCCGTTAAAATCGAGCGATCCGTCCGACCATTCGTATTTGACGTCGAACGCCCCTGAATCGTCGGTAATCGTAATATAATCGAGCGTGGGATAAGTTCCCTCGTTCGTTTTAAACGATCTAACGGCGGCGTATATAACGGGCGGTTGTACGTCGGGCGGCAGAGTTTCAATTGCGATACTGTCGATAAACATTTTCGCAACGCCGTTCGCTCGCATACCGAACACGAATTTGCCTAATATTTCGTTCGTACAAAGTTTATCCAAAACCGTACTGTCGGAAACCGTAATCGTCAGCCACTGTCCCGTTTTTGCCGAGCCGACGGGGTATCGAAGTATCCAACCGCCGTTTCCGTCGGGAATACGAATTTCGGGATAACCGTCGTTGTCCGCCGCGTTTTTCTCAACGTAAAGAGTGAACGATATTTTCGTAATATGCTTTCTCTTATGGGCAAGCGGCGTAAAATCGAACGACATATCGAAAGACGAGGTCGTGTTGGAAGCAATCAGAACGGAATCGCTTTCAAAGCCCTCGGGAACGCCCGCGGCTTCCGCGTTTTTCTTGGAAACTACCGAAATATTGCAACCGCCGTAAACGTTTTCGCCCGAAACGTTTTCGCCGCTATACAAGAAACCGTTTCCGAAAACAGGAGCGTTTGCGAGCGATTTTATTCTGTTGCCGTCAAAATTCATATCGCCGTATCTGAAAAGCATATCGCTTTCCGCGACTTTTGCAAAATCGACTCCGACGACTTTCCTTTCTTCTCCGTCCGAATAGGTCATTTCGAGACGAACGTTCTCACTGTCCTTTTCGGTGAGGACGAGTTCGATCTCGTTATAATCGACGAACAAATTGCGAGGAACGGTAAAGATATTGTTTTTTCTTGCCCAATTATCCATATCGCAACTCATTATCGTGACGGGGTTATCGGGGTTATAATACAGGTAAAAACCGTAAGAACCTATGCCGAAAGCCATTCTGAGTTGCTTTGAGGTATCGGCGTTTTTATATCCGAATTCAACGATATCGCCGTATCCGAGCGTTTTGTTTCCGACATACTTCGTACCTTGTTTTACCGATATTTCGTCTCCCTCGTTCATCGTCGTGATTTCCGAGACGTCGTATTTTACCTTCGATTCGGCTGAGTCCGCATTGAATGCCTTAGCGGAGCCGCAGAAGAGCAGGGCGGTTATAAGCAATAGTAATACGGATAAATACTTTTTCATACTTTAACCCTCCAACAAAATACTGCGAATAGCCGCTATATCTTCGGCTGAAACACCCATTCTTATAGCGTATTTTTCCGCTTTATCGCTAAGCGAGGAACCGGGTTGAGCGTTGATATAGTTAATCATTGCGTCAAACGGTGCGTACATTCCGCGAGAATTGTCCAAAGCCCCCGCGACCGAAAGGTGCGAAAGTTCAAAATCGCGATATATATCGTTTACGGAAACTCCGCAGAGCATTTGCAGATAAGCGGCGAGAGTACCCGTGCGGTCTCTTCCTATGGCGCAATGGAATATCATGGGATAGTTGCTTTCGTCGGCGCAAGCCCTCAGTTCGTCGCAGAAATAACCGATATATTCGTTGTTTGCGTCGTAACCGAATTCTATTCCTTTGAAATGTCCTACGTTATACGCTCCCTTGATATTTATGAATTTCACGTCGTCTCCGAGCGGAGATTTCGTAAGCGTGTCGCCTCTCAAATCGAGTTCTGTTTTAATTCCGAGCATACGCAACTGTTTTTTACCCTTTTCGGTAATCGAATCGAGGTTTGCCGAGCGGTAAATCATACCGTATTTAATCGTCTTGCCGTCTGCGGTTTTCGCCCCTCCGAGATCGCGTGAATTAGATACGCCGTCGGCGGTAATGGTTCTCACGCTTCCTTTTGTAGTAAATTTATAGGCTTTGGAGGTCGATTGCTCGCCGTTTTTATAGGATACCTTTACTTTCCAATAGTAATCTCTGTTCGGAATGAGGTCTTGCAACGTATATTCGGGCTTAATCGTCAGATATTTTTCGGCTTCGTCGAAGAATTTATCTTGGGACAGGTATACCTGATAGTATTCCGCTTCGACTCCCGATTCGGATTGCCACTCCAACTTTACGTCGTTCATAAAGTATTGATCGCCTTTACCGAAATAATCGTAACTACATTCCCGAGTATATTCGGCGAAATACTTTTTTATCGTCTCGTTGTCGAGGTCGATTTCGGACGAGCGTTCGGGCGATACGACTTTGATAATATCGCTTGAAGCCGCTTTTTTCGTTTTATCGGAAGCGACGGCTTCGGCGTAAAACGAGCATACGAAAGTCGCGACGATCGCGAGCGAGAGCATGGCGACTTTAAACAGATGTTTTTTCATTTTTCCTTCCTTTTTATTGCTTTTATTTCGCTATGTAACATTATATAGCATAAATCCGCCGAAGTCTTGCCTTTTTGTAGAATAAAAATGCTGTATTTCGCAATTTTGCGAAATACAGCGATATGAATCATAAACCGAAAATTACTTATTGTCGGTCGCTATCAGATTGATATCTTCCGTGATATTTTTACAGATAATATCGTTTATCGAGACTTTTCCGTCTACCACGATTTTATTTATTTTCGCCATCAAATCAAATAATTCGCTCTTTTTTACAGGTTTATCGGTCTTGACGGGTACTACGTTGCCATCAGATTTTCTCACAGTCGTAGTAAGAACTCTTCTCGGGCAGACGACCTCGTTTTCCGCGTAGGTCTTTCCCCTCGGGCAACTAAATCCCAAAATCCCGACTATTTTCGAGCCGTCGAGGCGAACGGTTATAAGGCACCCTTTCGGACATTCTATACAAGTAATGGTTTTCTCCGTCATAGTCATTCCACCTTTAATTCTATAGTATTTTCGACATTTTGTAACGTCTCTTTTCTTAAAGTGTAAGTCTGCATTTCGCCCGGAGTCAAAATTGATTTTTTGACGGCGAATATCTCTTTCCCGTCGGCAAGTACTTTAAGCCGACAATCTCTCACCACGTTTTTAACTCTGAAAAACAGTTTCACGTTTGCGTTTCCGTCGGTTATCTTTTGTGGAACGATATAACTTATCAAATCGCCGTTTTTAACTTCGATATTTTTATTTTTCACGAATTTATCCGCTATATATTCGGCTGCGGCTTTGCCTGTGAGTTCCGCTTCTTCCGAAACGAAATCCACAAGATCGTGGACGTGCAGAACGTTTCCGCAAGCGAATATTCCGTCGATATTCGTCTGTCTGTTCTGGTCCGTTATCGCTCCTTTCGTCGAGGGTGAAATTTCCACGCCCGCATTTTTCGATAGTTCGTTTTCGGGAATCAGTCCTACCGAAAATAAGACGGTATCGCAATCTATATGCATTTCCGTACCTTTTATCGGTTTTCTGTTTTCGTCGACTTTTGAAATCGTAACGCCCGTAACCCTTTTATCGCCCTCGATATTCGTTATCGTGTGATTGAGATACAGGGGGATATTAAAGTCGTTGAGACATTGTTCGATATTTCTGTTTAAACCCGAGGAGTAGGGCATTATTTCGCATACCGCTTTGACGGACGCGCCCTCTAAGGTCATACGCCTCGCCATGATAAGCCCTATATCACCCGATCCCAAAATAACTACGTTTTTTCCGACCGAATACCCTTTTACGTTTATAAACTTCTGAGCGGTACCCGCCGAAAAAACACCCGCGGGTCTGCTGCCGGGGATATTTAACGCTCCGCGACTCCTTTCTCTGCAGCCCATTGCGAGAATTATTGCTTTAGCCTGAATCTTTAAAACTCCCGTTTCGGGGTTTACAATCGTTACTTCCTTGTCTTTCGTAACGTTTAAAACCGTTGCGTTCGTCATATATTCTATGCTTCTTTTAAGGACTTCCTTGACGAATCTGTCGGCGTACTCGGGACCCGTGAGACTTTCTTTAAACCTCGTCAGTCCGAAACCGTTATGAATGCATTGAAGGAGTATTCCGCCGAGCCTTTCCTCTCTTTCGACGATTAAAACGTCTTTAACTCCGTTGTCGTAAGCGGCAACCGCGGCGGCAAGTCCCGCGGGACCGCCCCCGATTATAACAAGGTCTCTTTTCATTTTGTAACTCCCGTGATATTATTCGAGCCTCGCTCGTTTTTATTGACTTCTTTAATCGGAATATTCAGTTCTCTTGCGAGAATTTCCGTAACTTTAACGCTGCAAAAACCGCCTTGGCACCTGCCCATTCCGCTTCGTGTTCTGCGTTTTACCGCGTCAATCGTGCGAGCCTTGGGGTTTCTTCTTATCGCCTCTACGATTTCTCCTTCGGTCACTTGTTCACATCTGCATACGATGTTTCCGTAACTCGGATTTTCCATTATAATCTTGTTTTTTTCATCTGTCGACAAAGTTTTAAATAAGTCGTCGGGCGTTCGTCTCGGGTTGAAGTTTACGTTCGGCGTTTTTCTGAACTCTTCGGGAACGAGTTTTTCCACAACGTATTTCGCGATTGCGGGAGCAGAGGTGAGACCGGGCGATTCTATTCCGCAAACGTTTATAAGTCCGTCTGTCGTCTTGCTTTTTTCGATTATAAAATCGTGCCTGTCTTTCGAGTAGGCTCTAACGCCTGCGAAAGAGGTTATAGTGTTGTAAAACGGAACGTTTTTAATCATTTCAGAGGCTTTTTCCTTGACGTGATTAAGCCCGATTTCGGTAGTCGAAACGTCGTTTTCTTCTATTTCTTCGGCGGTAGGTCCTAAAATTATATTTCCGTCCACGGTATTCGATACGAGAATGCCTTTCCCTTTTTCGGATGGGCAGAAAAAGAGAGTGTGCGAAACGAGCGAGCCGCTTTCTCTGTCTAAAAGGATATATTCGCCTCGTCTCAAACCTATATTAACCGAATTATCGCCGCATAGTTTGGCGATTTTTTCACTTCCCGCGCCTGCGCAGTTGATAATCGTTTTTGCTTCGACCGTTTCGTCGAGAGCCGAAGTAAGCATAAAACGATTGTCGGTTTTTTCTATTTTTACTACCTCGAATTCGCATTTCAGTTCGGCGCCGTTATCCATAGCGTTGCCTATCGCGGCAATCGTGAGTTCGTAAGGGCAGACGATGCCGCCGCTTTCCGCATACAACGCAGCAACGGCCTTTTCGGATATATTCGGCTCAATTTCACGAAGTTTTTTACCGTCTATGATTGAAAGATTTTTAACGCCGTTTTTAACGCCTCTTTCCGAAAGTTCGTTTAAAGTCGCAATTTCAGATTCCGAAAAGGCGACTACGAGCGAGCCATTGTTTTTGTATTTAACACCGAGTTCTTCGGCGTAATCTTTCATCATAGAGTTGCCTTCGACGTTAAATTTTGCTTTTAACGAATCGGGTTTTGCGTCAAAACCGGCGTGAACTATTCCGCTGTTAGCGCGGCTTTGCCCGCAGCAAACGTCGGACGATTTTTCGAGTAGTATCGTTTTAACGTTATACTTGGATAGTTCTCTCAAAATCGCGCCGCCTATAACGCCGCCGCCGATCACCGCAATGTCGTACATTATTTCTCCTGCCATATAAATATTTTAGTTGTAATAGCCTTGAATTTTTCCTTAACGCATACGTTCCCGTCTTTTACGGCAAAGTTTACAGCCGCTAAGTTGCCGTCGCGTTTTATCTCGTAAAGTTCGTCGATTTTTTTCGAGCAGAAAAATCTGACTGCGTTCAGGTCGTTCAAAGTACTGTTGACGAGTATCAGAACGTTTTTCCCGTCTTTACGCGAGCGGTAAGAACATACGCCTTCGTAGTCGGAAACGACCGCTTCCGAGCAGTTTTTCTTAATATAATTCGTAACGAGGGTAGAGCGAAGCGGGTTGAATTGTTCGAGATGATACCCATCGAAAATAAACGGAGTCACGAAATGACCTCGGGATATCGTTTCGCCGAGCATACATTCTTTCATTGCGTTATCGTAAAAGCGACTTAAAATTACGGGCTGTTCCTCGTATTCTATTTCGACTACGTTGCCCGCCTTGTCGAACGCCGAAGCGGCGTATTCTTTTATGCCGTTTATGATTATATTCTTTTCGACTCTTTCAAACGACCTCAAAGTGCTTTCAGCCGCCGAAAATCTGCAACTTTTAACGCCGATAAGACCGTTCAAACCCCTTTCGCACAATTTCATTACCGCGCCGCCCTCTACGAGAACCTTGTTGTTTGCGAAAAGGTCGGTAAGTTCTTCATCGGTAAAATTGTTTACGTTCGCTCCGCATAAAACTACCGTTTCGCCCGAAAAGCGTTTTTCTTTACTCGTTTTCGCCGCCACGCCTATACATTGAAGATACGCCCCGTAGTGAAATTCGTCGGGTATCAGCGAGTAAAAATTATGCGGTTTTATGTCTCGGTTGTACGCGTTTTTCTCGTCAATCGGAAGAACTACGCCTTTAAGATTATAGTAATCGTAACCGCAATTTATCGCCGCGTCGAAGTATTTTTTGCATTTTTTCAACTTTTCACCGTAGCCGAACGCCTCTATCGTTCCGTTTCCTACAAAGTCGAATATGTCGTAGGTCATCCCCTTGATGTCGAGCGGCAGAGCGGATTCGACCTGAAAACGCAGAAATTCCGAGTCTTTCGCAAAAGTCGAAAAAGCGGAATTTTCGAGTTCGGGGTAGACCTCGCATTCTCTCGGCAAAAGCCCTCGGCAAACAAACGGGAAGTAGTTGAAATTGTAAAAATAGACTTTCGGCGAAATTTCGTCGTAGCAGGGGAGGTGCAGTCTGTCGATCATAACCCCGTCTGTCTCAAACGCTTTTTGAATTCCGTACCAATCCCTGCCTTCCGCGGAGTGCATTATGTGAGCCGAACTCATAAGTCCGATTTTCGTATGAAGTCCTATCGAACGAACCTTGTCGCCGATTTTTTGAGCGAGAGAACGCATACATTCCCTGTTTACGTCTAAAAACGCCCTTTGAACCTCTTTATCGGGATTATCGCCGAAAAGTTTTTCCTTAAATTCCTCTCGCGTGTAGTTCGTTCCGAGCTTTTCGTTGAACGCTTTTAAATGTTTCGGACAAAAACAACCGCCGTATTCGAGCGGAGCGTGATTGTGAAGTCTGAAATCGTCCTCTATCCATATTGTGTCGGGTTTTATCTCTTTTATAAGATATTCGTATAAATCGAGGTAATATTTTTGCCATTCCTCGTCCATAGGACACGCGACGAACTTGCTTTTTTTGCCGTTGAAATCTTCCATAACGGTGAAATTCTAACCTTTTTTCAGAACGCGGAGTCTGTCGAGATGCCCCATTTCTATCCATGGGTTAAGGCTTACCGTTAGCCCGTGAGCCTCGAAAACCGTTTTCGCCCGTTTAATTGCGGCAACCCACGGTTTAGCCTCTTCTTTCGTTATATGCCCGAGATTGTATTCCTCGGCGTTTATGAAGAGCATTACGTTCTTAAAATCGTGTTTAAGGCAGAAATTCAGTACGCTTTTAATTCTTTCTTTTTCGTGAAATTCGGGAACAATCTGTATTCTCAGACAGTTCAGATACTCTCTTTTATCCATCGTTATACTCCTATCGAATCGCAATAAGACGATCGTAGGGGACGACGACCTCGGCGTCCCGTTTTTACTGCCCCGTCACGTACGCTATTGCGATTAAATAATTATAGCGAAATTATAGCATAGTCGGGGAGAGGTTGCAAGTGTTTACGAAAATTCCTTGAAACAGTTTCAAACGTAGTCGTAGGTAAGTTGCAAAAGTAATAATAATCGTTGCAAAATTTGTAGTTTTAAAGGAAAAAAAGTGGTATAATTTAGTCAATACGTTTTTCAAGAGGAAAAAAATGATAAAGACTAACGAAATAACCGAATTTTTACCGCCTGTAAGGATAATTGGGTCGAGCGAAACGATAAACACGGAGTTTTTGGTGGGAAACGCGGCGAGGCAAGTGCCTCTCGGAGGCGATAAATACGCGTCGGTAATGCCGAAAGGGTGGGTACTGCTCGATTACGGCGTTGAAATTGCCGGAGGCGTAAGAATACTGACTCAGATAGTAAGGTCGAGCGTGTTTTCGGCAAAAATCAGGATTCGCTTCGGCGAAAGCGCGACCGAAGCGATGAGCGAACTCGGCGAAAAGAACAGCGGTAATCATCATTCGACGAGGGATTTTATTTGTAACGTTCAGAATCTTTCCGAGGTAAGGCTCGGTTCAACGGGATTTCGATTTGTAAGAATAGACAATATCGACGAAAGTAGGATTGATTTTCTGTCCGTACAAGCGGCGTATACCCATTCCGACATAAAAGCGGTAGGCGGGATTGTCACCGACGACGAAAGAGTAAACGAAATATTGAAAACCGCGGAAAGAACCTTGTTTCTGAATATGCAGAACGGAGTTTTGTGGGACGGAGTTAAAAGGGACAGGCTCGTGTGGGCGGGCGATATGTACGTCGAATTTCTGACGTGTCTGTACCTTTACGGCGACGTCGAAAACGTGAGAAATTCGCTCGATATGTGTTTTGAAAACGTTAAAATAACGGGTTGGGCGAACACGATACCGAGTTATTCTCTTTGGCTTGCTTTAGATCTCGCTAACTACTTCTATTTTACGGGCGATAAAGAATATCTCGCGAAGAGCATGGATTTTATCGACGACCTTATCGAGAAACTCGACGTTTGCGTCGGAAGCGACGGAAAATTCAATCCGTCCGCATATACGGGACATAAAACGAACCGCCCGTACTTTATCGACTGGCAGACCGTGGATAATCCCGACAATATTTACGCTGTAGAGGCAATTTTACGCCATACTCTGAAAACGATAATCGACATTAAAAACGCCCTCGGCGAGGACGACGAAAAGGCGAAAAAAATTCTTGAGAGAGCGGAGAAAAGAGGCGTAAAACTTACCGAAACGAAGTCGCTTAACGCATTGCAGGTTTTGTTCGGCGGCGCGACGGACGAGGCGTTCGGGAAGAGCCTTTTAAAGGGCGGAGCGGACGGAATATCGACGTTTATGTCCTATTTCGTACTTTCGGCTATGTCCGAAGCGGGATATGGTAAAGAGGCTGTACTTGTAATGAAAGAGTACTTTTCGGCAATGCTCGACCTCGGGGCGACGACCTTTTTCGAAGATTTCGCAATGAAATGGAAAGACGGCGTTTTCCCGATTTATCGTATCGGCGAAGAGGGGAAACAAGACTTCCACGGAGACAGAGGCGACCATTGTTACGTCGGTTTCCGCCACAGCCTTTGCCATGGCTGGGCAAGCGGCGCATTGCCGTTTTTCACAGAGAGAGTACTCGGAGTGAATTTAAAGTCATTAAACGATAAAAACGAGGCTATAACACCTTTAACGGGCATTTTTAAAAAAATAAACGGAAAAGTAGCGACTGTTTCGGGAAATGTAAACGTTGCGGTTGACGGTAAAAACTACGCCGTAAAAAGAGGATAAATATGGTAAACGGAGACCTTTGTCACGAGATAATTTTAAGCAAATTGCAACCGAAACTCGGTTACGACGAAAACAGAGATTTCAATAAGTGGGAAAAGGAACTGAAAGAGAAATTTATATCCTTAACGGGAATCGACGAGATAGAGAAAAACGCTTGCGATCCCGAGATGAAAATAGTGTTCGCGGAAGATAAGGGAGATTATACGCTTACTCGCTACGAGTTTTACAGCGAGGTGGGCGAGGTCGTACCGTGTTATCTTCTGATACCGAAAACGGGTAAGAAAAAATACCCCGTCGCGATAACCCTTCAGGGGCACGTTTCGGGTTTTCATAATTCGATAGGCGTCGCTAAATACGAAGGCGACGAGGACGGACTTGAGAGGCGTTCTATGGCTCTTCAAGCGGTAAAAAACGGTTATATCGCGCTTGCAATCGAACAGAGAGGTTTAGGCGAAAGAAAGCCGACTAAGGAAAATCGTTTTCCGAAAACGAATTGCAGGTTTGCTTCCTTCGTTGCAATTTCGCTCGGCAGAACGCTCATCGGCGAACGCGTGTGGGACGTTTCGAGAGCGATAGATACGCTTAAAAATTTCCCCGAATGCGATAGGGATAAGGTATTTATAACGGGGCAGTCGGGAGGCGGTACAATCGCTTACTATTCGGCATGCTATGACGAAAGAATAAAATTATGCGTTCCGTCATGTTCTTTCTGCCCGTATAAAAGTTCCGTTCTCGATATGATGCATTGCGAGTGCAATCAGTTGCCGAGGGCGATTAACTATTTCGAGATGCAGGATTTGTCGGCTCTTATAGTTCCGAGAAAACTTACGATTATATCGGGCGAAAAGGACGATATATTCCCGATAGAGGGAGTAAAGAAGGGCTACGAAACGGTAGAAAAAATATATAAGAATCGCGGGGCGGAAAAAAATTGCGAACTCGTGACGACGCCGAAAAATCATTGGTGGTGTACGGATATCGTGTGGGACGCCGTAAATAAAGCGACAAGCGAACTCGGTTGGGTGAAAGAGAAAAAATGAAAAGCATATTTTACGATTTTATAAAGGTAGATAAAAAGGCGAACGGAAATCGGATAGAATTTTCTTCTTCGTCGGGAAACTGTCTCGACGGCGACGAAAAAATCGAGTTCTTACGAGAATATTCGAAGTTTTCCGAGCAAAAAAACGACACGATGAACGGCTCGAAAAGAGCGGTTTCGGACGAAGAGGTTGACAGGCTTTTAAAGACGGTCGATTACAGACTTGAAAACAAAATCAGAAAAAGGGCGTATATCGACGATGGCAACGTAGCGATTTATGAAAAAGAAAGCGAGTACGACGGCTGGCAGTTTTACGGCGACGTAACGCTTAGCGATAAAACTCTTCTTTTTTCCGACGGAATTATTCCGCCGGTGCCTTGCGCTAAATACGAATTTTCGAGCGAAAAAGTTAAGTCGTTCGAATTTTCGTTTAAAATTTCCGACGAGTTTATCGACTACGAAAAGTACGGCAAAGGGATAAAACCGCTCACTACCGACACGGGTAGAATAATCGAATTACGTCGAGGAATTAAAGAAGCAATCAAGTTCCAGATATACAGAAACGGCGAGGCTTACGCAAGAGTCGGTATTCCCGACCCCTATCATCATATAAACTATAAAATCGGCGATATAAAAATCGACGAAGATAACGTTGTTCGGTTCGATTTCGACGGCGATTTTTTTGTCGTTACGTTCAACGGCGAGTATTCGGGCAGGTACGAACTTACCGAAAAGGTCAATCCCGATACTATTTTCGTCTCGGGCGGTATGAGACCTTGCGGAAAGTGGAGTTTTACCCCGCTGAAAATCGAAGCGGACGACGAGGTTACCACAGATTTTTTCAGAAAGAGCGAAAGAAAGGAAACCCCGAGGAAAACGGAGTATGCAAAACTTCCGTTTAAAATCGGCGGTGAAAAAAATAAGGATAAAGTAATCGATTTTTCAAAAAAATTCTTTTACGACGGCGGCAGAGCCGTACTGAATATCGGCTCGA
>SAMEA104315420__coassemble_979_pt1 | contig 14260 bp, 6 predicted proteins | sample SAMEA104315420__metabat2_high_PE_021 | metagenome-assembled genome bin SAMEA104315420 (sample SAMEA104315420) | gut metagenome | biome: Monkey gut; feature: monkey-associated habitat; material: faeces | place: China | collected 2013 | reverse complement strand
TACGGCAAACGAGCAAGGAAAAATTTTAATTACGCCGTCGCTTTTGGTAAATAAAACGAAAATAACGTTTTCGGTATTTATGCCGAAAACTTCTTCCGCAAAGTTGGACGGTCTCGGCGAATTTTCGATAAGAGTTAAGCCGAATTCGCTTGCGGACAACGGGTATATAACGTTCGACTTCGATTCGACGGACGAAGCAAGAAAAATAATTTTCGGAGAGTGGAAAACCTATGAAGTCGACGTTTCTTCTTACGGATTGGGTTGTACCGAATTTTCGATTATCCTTGCCAAAGGCAACGTTATATACCTTAAAGACGTGACTATAATTTAAAAACGGGATTATAATCCCTCAAAAAAACGATAACGTAAACCGACAAACGGTTGAAATTATAAAAAAACAGTCGGGAGACTTTAATTCCAGAAAGGAGAAAGATGAGAAAGTTAAAAACTATGCTTATCGCGCTTTTATGCTCAGTAACAACGGTTGTTTCGCTCGGCGTGGTAAAGTCGATTACGGCTAAAGCTGACGAAACCTCGGATTACGTTTATGCGGACACATCGGTTATAAGCGTTACGGCAAACGCCGATCTTCCGGGGTATCCCAGATTGGAACTTACGGGCGTTGACTACAAAGACAGCAACGGTACGTATAACAAGGGCAAAGATTATTCGATAATAGCCGGGCTTAACACGTTTTCTAAAATAAAGATAGACGGCGTGGCGGCAGGCGCGGGCTACGACGGAACTTTGACCGATCCTTACCTTAATATGTTCGACAACGGCACGGACAGATTTGCTTTCAAGTCGGACGCGTTTAAGGCGGCAACGGAGATAGTTGTTGAAGCGGGTTGCGAATTCCCGTCCTTCGCGCTCTGGAGCGGAACGGGTAACGTCGTTTACAGAACAACGGAAGACGCGATGTTTAAAAAAGAAGGCAACGTGTGGAAAAAACAAATTGTCTTTACTTACAGCGATACTTCCGTAATCGGCATTTCGGCAAACGACGCTCTGCCCGGCTATCCGAGACTTGAGCTTACGGGAGTTGACTACAAAGACAGCAACGGAACGTATAGCAAAGGCAAAGATTATTCGACCGTAGCAGGACTTAACACGTTTTCTAAAATAAAGATAGACGGTGTGGCGGCAGGCGCGGGCTACGACGGAAATTTGACCGACCCTCATCTCAATATGTACGACAACAGCATTGACAGATTTGCTTTCAAGTCGGACGCGTTTAAGACGGCGACTGAAATCGTAATAGAAGCAGGCTGTGAATTCCCGTCATTCGCGCTTTGGAGCGGAACGGGAACTACCGTTTACAGAACGACCGAAGACGTAACCTTTAAAAAAGTTGACGGTATGTGGAAAAAGACGATAGTTTACACTTATGAAAACACGTCCGTAACAGGTGTTTCCGTAAACGGAGATTTACCTTCATATCCGAGATTGGAGCTTGACGGCGTTGATTATAAAAACAGCAACGGAACGTATAACAAAGGCAAAGATTATGCGACCGTAGCAACGCTTAACACGTTTTCTAAAATAAAGATAGACGGCGTGGCGGCAGGCGCAGGCTACGACGGAACTTTGACCGATCCTTATCTCAATATGTATGACAACGGCACGGACAGATTTGCTTTTAAGTCGGACGCGTTTACGACGGCGACTGAAATTGTAATAGAAGCAGGCTGTGAATTCCCGTCTTACGCGCTTTGGAGCGGACTGGGAAGCACCGTTTACAGAACTACCGAAACTTATAAATTCAAAAAGGTAAACGACGGTTGGTATAAGGTGTTCGTCGCTACTTTTGTAGACGAAAGCGGAAATGCTCTCGGTGCATCTGAATTTACGGTAGCCGACGAAACGCTCGTTTATCCCGAAATCGAAAAAGAAGTCGGATATGATTACACCTGGACGGGTAACGAAATCAAAGCCGAAAACATTACGGTTACTTTAACGAAAACGATAAAGAAGTTCGACGTTAAAATCGGAGACGCGGAAGCCGTAAAATATAATTACGGAACGAAAATCGAGAAACCGGCAGATCCCGAAAAGGAAGAGGACGATGAATATACTTATACTTTCAAAGGTTGGTATAACGGCGAAACGGAATGGAACTTCGAAACGGACGTCGTTACGGAAAACGTAACCCTCGTCGCAAAATTCGATTCCGTCAAAAAGAAAACCGAAAGCGATAGTTCGAGTGAAATCGAAAGCGGCTCGGAAACGGGTTCTGAAACAAGCTCCGAAACAGGTTCTGAAACCGGCTCCGAAACAGGCTCGGAAGCTTCCGACGGTTCTGCAAGCGGAGACAATTCGACAACTTCGAGAGGCTGCTTCGGCTCGGTTGCAAGCGGACTTCCGTTTGTTTCGATTTTGCTTTTTGCAGGCGCAATGATAATAAAAATCAAGAAAAAGGACTAAAATTTAAAACTTAAAGTTATTTCGGGTGGCGGCTTTTCTGCCACCGCCCGAATTCTACGATAGTGAGGAAATATTATGAAATATGAAAAACCCGTTGTAACGGTTTTATTCGCTAAGACGGAAGATATAGTAACGGAATCGACCTATGAGCCGAGCAAAGACTATAACGTCGGCGAGGGTTGGTTTTAACCTATGAACTCGGTAATAAAAATTGCAACTTTACTGTCGGTTCTGATTATCGCTTGCGGTATCTTTTTTTCTTGCGGAAAGGAGAGCGACAACGATTGGGATAGCGGAGATAGCGCCGAAGTTTCGGAAACTATGGAAAAAAACGACGGCGAGAGCCTTGAAACGCCGGAATCTTCGGATAAAAGCGATGAGAATTCCGAAACCTCGGAAACGACAAACGGCGACGCCGAAAACGGCAGTTCATCGGAAGAGGCAGTAAGTGTCATAACGGACGGAGGAAAATATGACTTTAACAAATAAAAGGAAGAGAATTTCAGGCGTATTGCTTGTTCTTGCGGTAATTGCCTGTATTATGACGGGCGTTTTGAGTGTACATAAAACCGCGGCTGCAGAAGGGGAGTTCGAATGTAGCGAGACAAAGTGTCTCCTCAGTAACGATAAAACGGGAATGCTTATAGTAACCGCGATCAAAAATTACGATTATGTTTACGAAATCGGTTACGAGTTTACAAAAGGCTCGGCAAGCGAAAACGATTTTACGGCAACCGACCGCTATTTCAGAGAAATAAGCAAAGGCGGAAAGTCGGTTATGGCGGGCGATATTTTCGGCTTAAATTATGCAGACGCCGCTCTTGCGGTTTGGGAAATTACTTACGATTCGAATATTGAGTACGAATTCAAGTTCTACGCGAAAGTGGGTAAACTCGGCTCGGACGGACAGACGGTCGTTAAGCAAGACCCCGAGCAAATTGTATACGGCAAAACTAAAAATGTAGTAACATACACCGAGATTAAACACTACATAAGAAATATCAACGGTTCGTATACTTTGAAAGAAACCGAAACTAACGTGCCGTGCATGGGTACGCCTTCGGCGAAGACTTACGCGGGTTACAACTACGGCAGTAACAGCGTTGACGGCACAGTTTGCAATATGTACTATGAATTAGAGGGAGTAACTTTCAACGTTCCGAACTTCACGCCGACGGGCTTTGACGGCGCAGGAAGTTATGCGGCGAAAGGAACTGTTAAGGACGGCGAGAACGTTTATAACAACGTATACGAAGGAAACGTTACGACGGGAACCGCAGGAGCGATGCTCAATATCGCTTACGGAAACAACGTGGGCAAGTGGTTGCTTATACCTGTTCAACATAGTTATACTTATAAAGCAGGAGCGTTGCAGTTTGTAAAGAACGGAACCGAATATATCAATGGCGACGAAGCCGATAATTACCCGACGGTGTTCGATAAGAACGGAACGGTAATGTCTTACGATAAGAATTATACCGATTGGATGATAATGTCGATATACCTCGACGCAAATGAATTTTCGGCAAACGGAGCGTTGCAAATCAACCTTTTCTTGTGGAGACTCGGAACGGTACAAATCGGCGAATACACCTACCTTACCGAAGATCAATTCAACGAGTTCTTTGCAACCACTTATTCGGCTGTAAATCACTATGTTCGAATGGGCGACGGCTCGTTCGCGTTAAAGGATAGCGAAACCGATGTGACGTGTGTAGGAACTCCCGAGACTAAGTCTTATGCAAATCGCGTATATAGTTCGATGGCTATAACTGATACTGTTTGCGATATGTTCTACGAGTTTGACGGAATAACTTTCAACGTTCCGAACTTCACGGCAATAAACTTCGGAAGCGGAACATATACGGAAATAGGAACAGTTGAAAATGAAACTTCGATACGCAATAATGTATACGAAGGAAAAATGGTTGACGGTACGCCTTCGGCATTTTTGAGTATAGCCTACGGTGACAATACGGGTAAATGGCTGTTGCTTCCCATAAAGCAAAATTACGGTTATGTCGGAGATAAGTTGCAGTTTATAGACGGAAAAGGCAATTATTATACTGATAATAATTATCCGAAATGGTATGATACGAACGGAGCGGAAATCACGTATGATACGGCGTATACCGATTGGATGATAATGGCGATATATCTTGACGAGGCTTATTATCCTGCAAATGGAGCATTGTCTGCCAACTTTTTCGTATGGAGACTCGGAACCGTTCAAATCGGCGAATATACTTTCGTAACCTCGGAACAACTCGAAACGCTTTTCGCGACGACTTATTCGACCGTAAATCATTACGCAAGAAATATAGACGGTTCATTCACGCTTGTAGAAACCGAAAATAACGTAACTTGTATCGGTCTTCCCACGGCGAAAAATTATTCGGCGCATGTTTATAGTACGGCAACCGTAATCGATGGTGTCTGCAATATATATTACGAGTATGATGAGATAACGTTTTATTCCTCAAATACCATTTACAAATGGAAAGGAGACGTTTCGAGTTATCAGGTAATTGACGGCGGAGCAATGGCTTACGACGGAAAATACAGATCTACCACGAAAAAGATTGAAACAATCTCGCAGAGTGGTGAAGGCGCTTATTTCGGTATCGACGGTATAGGAGACAAGGCAGGTAAATACCTTGTTTTTGCAATTAAGAACGCTTTCACGGCGATTGATCCGACTGTTCCGCAATGCAACAATGCGGGTAACGCGACTATAAGTTATTTCGATGCGAACGGTGATGTTACAACCTATGATAAAAAAACGACCGAATGGTATGTTGCGGCTATAAAAATAACGGAAGCTCTTGCCGCGAATGGAAATATCGGTCTTGATTTCTTCTGTTGGAGTGCAGGAGCAGTTACCATCGGCGAGTATGCTTTCGTCACGCAGGAACAATTAAATCTTCTCGGTTATTATTCGGGTTCGGAAACGAGCGATATTCAAGTCAACGGCTGGGTCGCTCCCGAATCGTATTCGGACGATATGCTTGAAAAAATCGCGGCGGCGGGCTTGACTTCGGTTAGTTTCGCGGCGGCGGGAACGCAGTATATCGCCCCTGCGGACTTATCTGCGAGCCAAGACATAATCAAACAGTACGCTAAATACGGAATAAACGTTTATACCGTAGGCGGAATCGCTGATTTTGCGAGTATAGGAGATTTTGCGAACTACGGCAACGTTTTAGGGCTTATGCTCGACGAACCGAATAAATCGCAAATTGACGAAATAGCGGCGGCTGTTGATACTTTTAATCTGGCGAACGTGGGGAAGAAAGTTCTTATCGTAAATTTGCTTCCTTCTTATGCAAGCGCGGTCACTTCGGACTTTTCCACCTATTCGGCTTATCTTCAATACCTTTACGACAATGTACTCAGCAAGTTGAAGTGCGAGTTGTGGATATCCGTTGATAGATATCCGATAGTACGCGACGCAAAAGGCAATCCTACGCTCGATTCGGGTTGGCTCGACGACGTGGAAGCGGTGGCGACCTTTGCGAAAGCGAACGGTCTTAAAAAGAATTTCTTTATTCAGACCATGCCTTACGGCTCGGGGGGATTTAATGATTCTCACGACAGAACGCCCACAAAAGAAGATATAACGTTGCAATATTACGTTCTTCTCGCTTATGGTTACGACAGTATCTCGCTTTTCTGTCTCGGAACGCCTGCGCCCGACGGTACTACGTTTTTAGACGGACAAAACGCGATGATCGACCGAAACAACGAGACTACCGATATTTATACCGCAGTGAAAGAGGTCAACGAAGGACTCAACAAATTCGATTTTATATTGAACAGGTTTTCCTGGGATGCCGCTGTTTTGACAACGTCTTCCACGCTTGCGAAAAAGATAGGTTTAAGCGGTCTTTCGGCAACTCATAATGCATTGTTTTCCCATCTTGTGGACGAAACGAGGGGTAGAGAAGCATATTGCGTTGTAAATTATAACGATACAAGTTTAAATTACACGAATACAATCACCTTGACTTTCTCCGGCGAAACGACTTTGACTGTTATTCAGAACGGAGAATTTAGAACGGTTACTTCTACAAGCGGAGAATTCACGTTTACACTGGGAGTTGGGGAAGGTATCATAGTTATTAAATAAAAAGGAAATGAAGCGTTAAGGTTATCGGCGTTTTAGCCTGAACGCATAAAATTGTATGATGAACTTATCAAGACTCGGCGTTATGCTCGATTGTTCGCGCAATGCCGTTATGAAACCCAAAAAAGTTAAAGAATTTATAGACATACTCGCAAAAATCGGCTACAACGCCTTAGAGCTTTATATGGAAGATACATATGAAATCGAGGGCGAGCCTTATTTCGGATATTTAAGGGGCGGTTATACGGCTCAGGAGCTTAGAGAAATCGACGCTTACGCCGCGGCAAAAGGCGTGGAGCTTATCCCCGCTATCCAGACCCTCGCACATTTCAATAATCTCGCAAAATTGCCGCATTATGAGGATATAATCGATATAAACGACATTCTGCTTGTCGAAAACGAAAAGACTTACGCGCTTATCGATAAAATGTTTAAAACGCTTAGCGAAACTTTTTCTTCAAGGCTCGTTAATATCGGTATGGATGAGGCGCACCTTATAGGTCTCGGCAAATATCTCGATTTAAACGGGTATGCCGACCGTTACGAGCTTCTTTTCAATCATCTCGAAAGGGTGGCGGCGATTGCGGATAAACACGGCTTTAAGCTTCATATGTGGAGCGATATGTTTTTCCGGATCGGCAACCGGGGAAAGTATTACGGTAAGGATTTATGTATTTCCGAGGGTTTGTCGGAGAAAATTCCGCGCAACGTTGAGCTTGTTTATTGGGATTATTATCATACCGAAACCGAGGACTATGAAACTATGATGTCCGCCCATAAGTCGATTAACGACGATTTTTGGTTTGCGGGCGGGGCTTGGTGCTGGGGCGGATTCGCGCCTTTTAACGGCTACACGATGAAAGCTATGAAAGCGGCTATGCAAGCCGCAGAGAAGTTTAACGTCAAAAACGTTCTCGTGACGATGTGGGGCGACGACGGAAAGGAATGTTCTTTTTTCTCGCTTTTACCGTCCTTATATGCGATAAAACAATATTCGCTCGGAAATTTCGACGAAAGGGCTATCGCTGATGGGTTTAAGGAAACTTTCGGCATAGATTTTAACGATTTTATGCTTCTCGATATCCCGAATTTGCTACCTGTGAAACACGAAGAACTCGAAACGCCATGCAAAGCCTTGTTATATTGCGATCCGTTTTTAGGGATTCTGGACGACCTAGTCGAGGAAGAGGGCGAAATTCCATATAAAGAATACGCAACGAAACTTTCCGAGGCGGGCAAAAGAGCGCGAGAATATAAGTATCTTTTTGATACGTTGTCTTCGCTTTGCAGTGCTTTAGAGTTTAAATACGATATGGGCGTGCGCTTAAGAAAAGCGTATAAGTCGGGCGATAAGTCGATTATCGGGAAAATTTGTGCGGAATTGGATATAACGATCTCAAGGATCGGGGAGTTTTATACAAACTTCCGCGAGTTGTGGTATCGTGAAAACAAGACGTTCGGATTCGAAGTTCAGGACGCGCGGTTCGGCGGACTGAAACAAAGGCTTACATCCTGCAAGGAGAGGCTTGAGGACTACATAAGCGGAAAAATCGATCGTATAGAAGAGCTTGAAAAAGAAATCCTTCCATACGGAGATAAGCCCACATTATACTTCAATATATATCGTCGGCTAATCTCCGTAAGTGAAATTTAAATTTTATCAGATGGGGCAAAGACAGAGAGATAGATTGTATCATCGTTAAATAAATACGAGGAGAAACGATGATAAGTAAAGACGAAATAAGGACAACTCTCGGCGATATCGGATTTTATTATGCTAAGGTAATTTACTATGGTTGTAAAAGCGCTGCTATAAACGTTCAACCGAGGTCGGTTCGGCAGCGCCGAGAAAAAGACGAGCGAGAGGCTCGTCTTTTTTGCTACGATAGGCAACCGTATCGGTGACGCGTTTTGCCAAAAATATATAAAAATTGTCGGGCAAAACGCTATTCCGTCGCGAAATGAAAGCGAAAAACAGCGACGGCGAAAAGCGTTGTGAAAACTGAAAAAACCGAAATAAAAGCCGAAGAACGAAACTCGGTCAGTTGCCGTTCGGGTCTGTTTTGGATTTTAAGCGGAATTCTTTCGGCTTCATATTCGTCGATTGCTCGAATGCGTGAGTAAAATGCGACGCGTCGAAAAAACCGCATTCCTGCGCTATGAACGATATAGACTTGTCGGTGGATGACAACATCTCCGTGGCGTGCGAAATGCGTATCTTTTTGAGATATTCCATAGGCGAAGTGTTGAAAACGTTTTTGAAATACCTGAAAAAGCTCGGCGTGGACATATTCACTATTTTCGACAGGTCGTCTACCGTTATCTTGGAAAAATAATTCTCTTCCATATATTGCGTAGTCTTTAAAATTATGTAGTCCGCGGTGTTGTCGGCTCTGTTGTCCGTCACCGCGTATTTTTGAGATATTATCTTCGCCAATTTGCATAAGAGGCATACCGTTTTCAGTTCGAACATAACTCCGTCGTCCTCTGCGCGTTCTTTGTCTATCGCGATAAGTTCGTCGAAATCTTTCACAAAATCGCCCAGTATGCTTTTCGAAAGATTTATATTCAGGGATAAATTGCTGAACGCCTGTCTTATCTGCGGCTCTACCTCGAACAGAATTTTTATCCCCGGATATTTACCGAACTGATACTTGTATTTTTCCGTAATATCGTTTTTTATTATAAGGTGAAAGATTTGAGGTTCCTCGCTGTCCGCCCAGTAGCCGTGTTCCGTGTACGGCGGAATCATAAAAATGTCGCCCGCTTTTGCCGGGTGGCTTTTATTATTGAAATAATGACGGCATTCCCCTTTTGTTACGACGTTGAGTTCGTAATAGTTATGCGCGTGCATTAAAATGGGGTACGAACGGCCGTGATAATACGCGAACCCCTGCGAAAACGCCGACGCGTCGTCAAGCGTGTAAAACGGATTTCTGTGTCTTTCGAGATGTTTCGGATAATTTGCTTTCATAATATTTATGCTCCTCGCCTTGTGGGCGAACGCTATATGATAGAATTTTACAAAAAAATGAGATTATTGTACAATTATTATATCGCAAGCGGGTTTATAATGCAAGTAAACTAAACGTATTATTCTGCAAAAGTAGCATTTTTTTTCAGAAGACTAGTCTTCTTTTCGCCTTCGGCGAAAAGATACTCTTAATTGAGAAAAGAGAAAATAAAGTTATGCGTTTTGCGGATACTATTTAAGGTTTTTTAGTCGCGGGCGGCGGCGCGATCGCTTGTTCGTCCGAGGCTTGCAGGGAGGTTTTTTGATGGGAAAAATGACAAGAATAGCAATGTTGCTCGTTGCCGTTTTGGTTGCTCTGTGCATGATGCTGTGCAGTTGCTTCGGCGGCAATGACGGCAGCGGTAGTCAGGCAGGCTCGACCGAAAACTCGCAGCCCGACTCGTCCTCCGCGGACGATTCCGTTTCAGACGAAGATTCTGATTTCGACGATACCGAAGATTCGGGCGAGACGGAAGAATCGGGAGATAAGGAGAACGCAAAGATCGTTCTCGAAGAAATTCCCGATTCGGATAACGTCAAACTTGTCGACGACGCCGTGAGAGCGTATCTTTCCGCATCTACGGTTGCGGAGCAGATAGCCGCTTTGCCCGAGACCAAGCTTACGATCGACAAAGGCGCATTGCCGGTAAGGCTTGCATGGAAAGGCGACGGAAGCGTAAGATACACGGTGTATCTTGCGGATAACGAAAATTTCGACAACGCGACGACGTACGTAATTTCCGGTCTTCGTAAGGAAATAAACGTATATAACTTAATGCCGTCCACGACTTACTATTGGAAAGTCGAGGGGGATAAGATGGGGGATACGTCCGACGCGTCGAGTTTTACCACGGAAAACATCTCCGTCAGGCTTATTTACGCCGAAGGCACGTCGAACGTCAGAGACCTCGGCGGTTGGAGCGCGGGCGTTTCTTCCGTCAACTACGGAAAAATTTACCGCGGAAATCAACTCAACGGCTATGGGAACTGGGGCGATAACAAATTGACCGAAGAGGGGCTGAAAACGTTTAAAGACGATTTAAAGGTCCGTACGGAAATCGATTTGAGAACTCAGAACAAAGACGACGCGAATCAGACGACGAACTACGTCGACGCGTCCTATCCTTATTATAAATGTACGATCGGTCAGTATACGGATATTTTCGAGACCTCGGTATGGAACGCCTTGCCGAACGACGGAAATACGAAACCCGATTCTAAGGAGAATAAAAACGACGCGCGCCGTTTATCATACGCGAGCGGCAACGCCGCGCGTAACGAAAACGCCATGCGGCTTTCGTTGAAAACCATTTTCAGCGTGCTTGCCGACGAAAGCAATTATCCGGTATTTATACATTGTAATGCGGGCGCGGACAGAACGGGTACCGTGGCGTTTTTGATTAACGGACTTCTCGGCGTCGGCGAAGAAGACCTTATCAGAGACTTCGAATTAACGAGTTTTTCGAAGGTTTCGGGTTTGAGATACAGAAGCGATATAACGGACGGAACGTTTGCCGAGATAGGGGTAATGAAGAACGACTACGACAATTTCGTGGCGTTCGGCGCGCTTATCAACGCAATAAAGAGCAATTACGGAGCGGAGGGTAAACCGCTTTCGTACGCAGTTGAGAATTTCCTTACGGGTTACGTCGGAGTGTCTCGCGAAGAAATCGAGAGCATAAAGAGAATAATGCTTTCGGACTATACGCCGAGCGAAATCGAATACGTCGGAGGAAGCAGACAGGTTATTGAAGTTTCCAAGTCGGACAATTCGATAAATCTCGGAGAAATCGCTTATTCCTCGGTAGAAAGCGTATCCGTAAACAACGTAGTTCTCGGCAATTCTCTCTCGGCAATAAACGGGAAAGACCTTGCGAACTATTACGGCGAAAGGGAACTTACCGTAATCGTAAATACCGAAAACGGCAAAAAGACGGTGAAAGTCCCGATACTCATCGTAACGAAATATATATATACGGCAGAGGATTTGGTCCTTTCGTTACAGACGTCGGCGACGAGGAATTACGGGTATTACGAACTTAAAAACGACATAACTCTCGACTCGTTCTCAAACGAAGCGAAAGCAGCGTTCAGCGGCAAAAACGGCTTCTGCGGAATATTCGAGGGTAACGGACACACCATTACGGCATCGCTCGGCAATCACGGACTGTTCGGTTACGTCAGCGGAGGAGCGACGATAAGAAACGTAAACTTCGCGGTAAGCGGCGGCGTGAACGAAGCGGGCAAGTCGATTATGGGCGACTACGTTGTCGATTCGTTTATCGAAAACCTGACGATAACCGTTTCGGGCGGAACTCTTGCAATCGGCTCGGACGGAATAGGGCTTATAACCTCGAAAGCCTTCAAAGGAAACTCCGTTAAAAACTTAACGGTGGGCGCGGAGAACGTCGAACTCAATTCTCTTTTCGGCGGCAGCGAAGAATACGCGTTTAGCGGAAACAAATTCGTTTCGTGCGTAATAAACGCGAAACATGTAAAGGAACTCGCGAGATATTATTCGAACGGAAATTACGTTTCCGTCTATCTCGAAGAAACCGACGGGTTCGACGGCGAAATCAGCGGCGTAGTCGAGATAACCGTCGCCGATATAATCAACGTTAAGGAATCGGGGGTCGTACTGAAAGTCGGCGAGCGTTTCCTGAACTCAAAAATCGAGAAAATCGAATGTAACGGGCATATAATAACCGAATACAGGTTTGAAAACGGCGTTCTCAGTCTTTTCAACGAGCGTGAAGTATTCGGCGAAAATTTCGGTAAAAACGTCATAAACGTAACGTTCAGAGCAGTAAACGGCATTCTTATCAGAGCGGATATCGGAGCAGTCGTGTTCAGCGATTCCGAAGAAGTGACTCTGAGCGGAACGCAGGAAATATTCCTTGACAGAGGCGAAGCGTCGATAAATATAGGCGAATACGACGGGGCGACCGTATATTCGATATTCTGCAACGATTACTATCTCGGCAACGACGTCGCTGCGCTCGCGATAAGCGATGAATTTAAGGCGAATAAGGTTGTTCACGGAAACAGTACGGTTACCGCGCTTATAGGTAAAGACGGTAAGTTTTACACCGTGCATATCCCCGTAACGGTTGTAACCGCGGAGATAAGCGAAATAGGTCAGTTGAACAATCTCTTAAAATCCGACAACGCAGAGTACGCGACCTACGGATATTATAAATTGACGACCGATATCGGCGATTCCAAAACGGAACTCAATAACGGCAACGACAAGAATTGGCAGAACGTAGACGGGCTTTACGGTTTCCGCGGAACGCTCGACGGAGCGGGTCATTCCGTAACGGGTATCGTTATGTCGAAAGGTCTGATAGGTCTTGTCGGCAAAGGCGCGGTTATAAAGAATCTCACCGTAAACGCATACGGCTACGCCGACGGCAGAACCGTTATTGCCCGTTCGATAAGAGCCGCCGTAGTCGAGAACGTTAAGATAAACATAATGAGCGGCGAGTCCGACTCGTACCTCACAGAGGGCGGAATAATCACCTCGCTTATGAGCCATTCGACGATTTACAGAAACGTCGAGGTAAACTCGGACGGAAAAGCAGATACGCTGTTCGGTTGCAGTTACTGGAACTACGACGCGAGAAAGGCAAACACTTTCGAGAACGTCAAAGTGACCGTTAAATCCATCGGCGGACTTCTTTGCCTCAGAGCAAACGTTGCCGAATCTCTTTACACGATAGACGGCGTAGAGGGCTTAACCGTCGAATACGTCCGTTCTTATAACGACGAGAACAATACGGTTATCGCCGGCAACGCGGGGTCGTTTACGCTCGGCGAAGAAAATGCGGACGTCACCGAAATTACTTCGGTAACGCTCGATGGCAGAGAAATTGCAGACTTCTCGTTCGAAAACGGAGTTCTTACCGTAACGGAAGGATTCCCCGCTTCCGATATGGGCGTGAAAACGCTTGTCTTAAAAGGAAAAGCGGGAGTTAAAGCGGCTACCGTTTACCTCGGCGTAACGGTTGAAGTACCTGCGGAGGAAGTCGTGCTCGGCGGCGAAAGAGAAATCGTTTTGTCGAACGGAACGGAATTCGATTTAGACCTCGGAGAATATACGTCGGCGACTGCGCTTTCGGCTACGCTTTGCGGAGAAAACGCGACTTATTCAAACGGAAAGTTGACGGTTGCGGAAGAGTTAAGAGCGAACACGCAGAAACACGGCGTACAGACGTTGAAAGTAACCGTTCAAAAAGACGGCAAATATTACAACGTAATAGCAAACGTTCTCGTTGTAACTCAGGATATAACGACGTTTGAAGAACTTAAATCCGCTCTTGCGTTTAACGAAAACAACGTTAAATTCGGATATTACAGGTTAAAGAACGATTTGACGGGCGATAAGTATGAGAGCGGAAACGGCATCGGCGGCGGTATATGGAAAAACCCGACCGGTGAGTTGGGCTTCAGAGGAACGCTTGACGGTAACAACTTATCCATACAGGCAACTTTCTGGAACACCGGTTTGTTCGGGTATGTAGGAAAGGGCGCGGTTATAAAAAATATAACGTTCAATATGAATGAGTACAATGCAGGGAAAATGCTTTTCGGATACAGTATGATAGGCGCGACGTTGGATAACGTTGAAATAAACGTAACAAAAAGCGACGGCGTAACCGAGATCAAAACCAATGTGGTATCAGGTTTGTTAACCT
>SAMEA104315420__coassemble_970_pt1 | contig 14349 bp, 9 predicted proteins | sample SAMEA104315420__metabat2_high_PE_021 | metagenome-assembled genome bin SAMEA104315420 (sample SAMEA104315420) | gut metagenome | biome: Monkey gut; feature: monkey-associated habitat; material: faeces | place: China | collected 2013 | reverse complement strand
GACGACGCGTATTTCAATCGCAGTTTCGCGAAATTTACGCACATGACTCCGGGGGCATACCGCAAGACGCTCGGTTCGATGGCGAAAGCGAAAATAAAGGACAAAGCAAAAAACTAATAGCCGATAACGAGCAAAAACAGTCGATAATCGACTTATAGCCCTTTATTTAATATTTTTCTTTTGAAACATTCGGGGTTGCCGCCCTCTATTTAATTCTCCAATAGATAAACTCGCCGCTCCCTGTTTGACTCTCTGATGACAACCGAAAAACGGGACGGATGAGCAAAACGCTCGTCCGTCCCGTTTTTTTGCGGCTCAATTTTCAGAGTACCCGAACTTATTTATAACGAAAAAAATATTTTTCTTATACTACAAATATTACATAGTATTTATTGTAAACAATATTTAAAATATATAGTAGGTTTTTTTAACCATAAAATTTAGCCCCGAATCAGCCCCGACTTTTTCAATACGTTTATTTTTACTTTTTTAGCCTATATCTTCTGTTTCGATTTGCTCCTTCCGATTCCAAAACACCTTCTTTAATCATTTCCGATAAATATTCTCTTGACCTCGACGCTTGCAATCCAAGAATTTCGGCAATTTCGGAACACGTTGCAGAAGCATTATCCGTTAAATAGCCTATAATCTTCATCTTTGTTTTTTCGGTTATCGCCGATTTTTTATCGCCGTTTTTTATCGCCGTTTTTTTATCGCCGTTTTTTCTCCTTTCGTTTATCATTGTTAATGAGAGAGTATTACGAATTTCCCTTCAAATATCCTACTTGTCCCAATTCTTCTGCGGCATATTACTTCTCACTCATCTCCATAATATCATCAAAAGTGCAATTTAACGCTTTGCAGATTTTAGCCAATGTTTCCGTAGTTACTGTTTCGCCATTATTGAGTTTGTTTAAAGTATAGCCGCTAATGCCTGCCATAGAAATTAAATCTTTCTTTTTCAAATCTCTATCAATAAGCAACTTCCACATTTTTTTATAGCTTATCGACATATTGAGCACCTCCTAACGCTTTAGACTTATTATAGCACATTTCGACACGTTTTTTAAGAAAAAACTATGCGATATCTCATTTTATTACCGAACAAACACAATCCAAATTTCGATAACAATTCTGCTGTTAAAATTTCTTGACAATAATTCGACGGTATGATAGAATTAAACTGCAAAGGATATATTAACTTACGTGTTATATATTTTCGTCAAAGTATCGCGGCTTTGCCTAAAATGTATAAAATTTAATTTAACATATTGTTTGCGTGTTTAATACGAATAGGTGTATTCTAATATGCAAGCTCTTTTTATATCCTTTGCGAAATAATTTTTTCGGAGGATATTTTTTATGTTAAAGAAAGACGCGATTGAATCCATTGAACGCACTGTCGGATATGAGTTTACAGATAAGCAACTCATTTCCCAAGCGTTTACACGCTCGTCATACCATTACGAGCATCCCGAAGACCAAGACAACGAACTTTTAGAGTTTATCGGGGACTCCGTTCTATCCCTTATTGTCGTAAACATTCTTATTGACAAATATTCGGGGCGCGATGGAAGCGGTTTGTATGCTTGCCGCGATGTGGGCGATTTCAGTATGATGAAAAGCGCGCTCGTCAACAAACAGTTCCTTGCCAAACAAATGAGTAAACTTTGTTTACACGATTATTTGCGAATGAGTATTGGCGACGAAGGACAAGGCGTTCGCAACGGCAAATCCGTTTTGGAAGATTTGTTTGAAAGCATTGTAGGTGCGGTTTATTTAGATACAAACCGCAATTTGAAAAAGACCGAAAATGTTGTTAAAAACATTCTCGATATAGACAGATTCTTAAAAGAGAACGACGGAGAAATTCGAATTAGTTACAAAAACGACGTGCAAGAATGGTGTCAGCGTTACGGATACGATTTACCGACTTACGATACGCGACAATCTTGGGACGGCTTTATTTCCTATTGTGAAATCGAAGAACTTGGCATACGCGAGCGTGGCGAGGGACACAATCGTAAGGAAGCGGAAAACAACGCCGCCGAATACGCTTTGCAAAAATTGGAAGAAGATTTTGAGCCGAAGATAAGTAATTTTATTGTATCTTATGAAAATGCAATCAATATGCTTCAGGAATATTGCAGGCAAGAAGATTACGATTTGCCGTATTATGAAACAATCAACGACGAAATACACGAAGATAACAGTCATACTTTTACCGTTCGTTGCTATCTGAATAATAGCCGGGTTGACGGAACAGGCAGCCGCGTTAAAGAAGCAAAAAAACAAGCAGCTTACAATATGCTCAAAGCTATCGGTGGGATTGATTGAGGTGATATTATGGCAAAAGAAAAATATAGCTATGGATATGCACAAGAAAAGTATAAACCGCTTAAATGTAAAGAAGAACAATACAATTTGAAATTAAAAAAGGGTAACTATTATATCATCCGTTTTGATGGCAAAGAAATGACCGCGGCATTCAAGATAGATCATAAAGCAATAAATGAGCCATTTTTTGATACGATGGAAGATACATTCAATGAGTTTTGTAAAACGACTCAAAACGTAATATTCGGGTATTCTTTCAGTGACGAAATCTCCATACTGATACGGGGTGAGTGTAATAGCAATAGTCAGAATAATCGAATTGAAAAATTATTGTCGCTACTATCGGCTAAACTTGCCTTATCTTTTCACAGAAATGCGCAAAAACACAATTTGGATTTACAAAATAAAGATTGGATATTTGATGCTCGCATAATTGAATTAAATAAGCAAGAAACAATCGAATATTTTTTGGCACGACAAGCGTATGCTATTGACAAATACTTAATGCAATTAAAAGCAGAAAATCACATCGACTATAAGTTACATACCTCTGAAACAGTCATTCCCGCATTAAAACTAAAAGGTATCAATTATGAGAACTTACCCCTAAATTATCGCTATGGGTCAATCTATTCCCCTACTAAAAACCTATCGCCTTTTGAATTTGATGGTAATTTAAAATTACTACAAAAACTTTGTTTCAGCAATAAAACTTAACAAAGAAAAGAAAAAAGCTAATTTTGAAATGCACCCCAGAAGTTAGACAAACTTATGGAGGTGCATTTCATTTGCGACTGTCGTCTTTTTTATCTATTAAATCAAAAAATATCGAATTATCGACTTATACGGCGACTTTTACTCTTTATTCAGCCTCAAACAGTCGAGATAAAACGCCCAGTCCTCACGACTGAAAAAGTGTACGCCGTCGCGGATAAAAAACGCAATTTCGCCGCCCGTATTCTTTTCGCCGACTTTAAGAGGCTTGTCCGCAAGCTTTAATCCCGTTAATCCTTGTTCCTTGTACGCTTCGCTCGCCGCTTCCGCGCATAAATACTGAGCGTCGGTATCCGCCCAATCGTCCTCGCTCGCCGCAACGACAAAAACCTTTCTCGGCGAGACGGAAGCCATTAAATAATGTTGGTCGAAAGGTATTTCGCTCTCTTTTTCGGCGTATTTTTTAAAGTTCGGAGTAAACCAGAACGGAAAAACGTTCGTCGGTTATAACCTTAATCGTTTCGCCGTGCTTATCACGGGAAATCGCCGCACCGCAGCACCCCGAGCAGTTTACCATACAGCCTGCAAAAATTTCGTATTTCGCCGCCGCTAAAAGCGCGGTTTTGCCGAGCCTCGAATGTCCCGCGACGTACAGTTTTTCTTTAATTGTATACCTTTCGTTTATAAGATAATCACCGACGATTTTCGCGGCGTATGCCCAAAGCGACAGTTTCCCCGCGCAGTACTTATCCGAGCGGTCGCAAAAAAGCGGCGCTATTCCGCTCGAAAAATCGCCGTCGTCTGTGGAAATTTCCTTATAATAAAGGTGCGCGACGGCAACTTTGCCGTCCATAAGTTCCTCAACGGGACAATATTTCGTCGGAAGATACTTCATAAAATCGACGTGAACGACGAAATTATACGACTTTATTTTCGTCGGAACGAACAAGTCCGCCACAAAAGCAGCGGTTTTGCCGTCCTTTTCAAGCGTAAACTTCAAAGCGGTATGCTTCGCTTTGTTGCAGAAAAAATAGCCGTAGTCGCCGTCAAACTTCTCGTCCGTAACGTCTTTTACGCTTATTTTAACGCCTTTTTCGTCGATTTCGCCGTATTCTTCCCGCACGATTTCGCTTAAAGTTTTTTCACGGGAAAACTTCCCGTTTTCTCTTAAATAATCGGGCAGACAAAACCCTTTCGGATACCTTTTTCCGATTAAAACGGAATTAAATTCTAAATTTTTCATATTAAACTATTTTATCGAAATATAACTTTACTCCGTTCGGTATTTTCGCAAGCGAAACGTCGTCAAGATGCTTTATTCCGCTGCTTTCGCCGAGTTCGGCAAAAGTCGTGTCGCATTTTGCGATATTCTGCTCGTTTATAACTTTTCCGCCCGTCTTTTGAACGCTGCAAACGGAATACTTCACGCCGCCGAAAAGCAGCCTTACGTTGGAAACGAAAATCGAATCTTCGCCGAAACTTTCCAATATAACGTATTCGACGGGCTTGTTTTTCATCGCGAACCGAACGGTAGCCGTTCCGCCGAGGTCAAACGTAACCGCCTCCGGTTTAACGCTCCCGAAATACAGTTCGCTTTCGGCGTTTTCTCCCGCATATTTAACGGTAATCTTCATTTTCGGCGAGCCGAATCCGTCGGGCGTTACCGTATCGAGATACAAAATTCCGCAACCTCTGTTTGCCTCTATCGCCCGTTTTACGTTTGAAACAAGCGTTTTTCTGTTCGTCTTTTCCGCTTCCATAAGTCCGCCCGAACTCTTTATTCCGTCACGGTACTTTTCCCACAGATAATCGTCGTTTTCGTTGATTTCTTCAAAACACTTTTCCGCTTCGTCGAGCGTGGCGAAAATCTCCGACATGTCGGCGATTCCGTTTCCGAAATTTTCCTTTTCGTATTCGTCGAAAACCTTACACCCCATAGAGTTTATCATATATGTAAGGTATTTTGCAAGCGAAAAATCGTAAATATCGAGCAAAATATCCCGTTTTTCCCCGCTTATGCGATATCCGTCCGCGAGTACGCCCCGCAATTTATCCGTAAAATCTTTCAAAGCGTTTTTGTAAAGCCTTTTTACGAAATTATCGTCCTCGGCTTTAACGCCTATATTCGTTCCGATAAGGCATGAGGTAAGAACCTGCGTTTTTAAAAGGAGTTCGGCAATTTCTCTGTCGCCCGTCACCTCTTCGTAGACGTTCACCCTGTCGCCGAAACTTCCGACTTGCCCGTTCCAGAGTTTTCCGCAAAGCGCTATAAGGGGGTAAATTCCGTTATAGAAACTCGCCGCCCTTTCCCATATAGTAAGAATCGCGCCTATCGGCTTATGTTTCAAAGCATAATCGGTTAGCGTATCGACGTTATAAGTCGAAGAAGCGTTGCTTCCGTACGCGCAGAAAATATACTCGAATCCTAAGCGGTCGTAAACGGAAAGCCAATCTTTTCTCACTCTGTTCGTCCAATGACCTTTGGTCTCCGAACCGATAAATCCGTAATTCCAATGGCACAGGATTATATCTCTCGGAAGTTCGGCAACTATGTCGTAATACTCGAAAAAGTCGTCCCACATAAGCATGGTTTTGTCCATGCTTTTCGCAAGTTCGTAATCGTGCATAACCTGCGAGAAGAATATATCTTTTTTCGTCTCGCCCGCTTTAAGGCGAGCCTTGCATCTCGGACACTCGGCAAACTCGAACACTTCGTCAAGCCCCATGTGAACGTATTTCCCGTGAAACACCGAACACACTTCCGTGACGTACGCGTCGAAAAACTTATTGAAATCGGGGTTAGACGTACAGCCGACCGATCCGCGTTTAAACCGTTCGGGCGACCAGCCTCTGCCTTCCGTTCTCTCGTCTTTAAATTCGGAAAGGTTCGCGGCTTCTTTATATTGCAATAGTTTTTCGATATGATAAAAGTTCTCGAACGCGGGAATTGCGAGCAGTCCTTTATCCTCTATATAATCCGCAATCTCCTTGAGTTCGGGCATCGAATAAGTGTCGTCCTCGTCTAAAAAAGGCGTGACTTTTGTTCTTATTGAACATTCTAAATACAGAATAATCGTGTTATAGCCCCACTTTTCGGCGTTATCCACGAAACTTTTTATAAACTCGATTTTCTCTTTTTGTCTTCCGAGATCTATTTGTACGGCAACGATTTTCATTGTTTTTCTTTACCCGATTTCATTCCAGACAGCCATGTTGCATTTTTCGCTGTCGTAATTTTTACCTGCGGACGAATAATCGCAAAGGGTTATTTCTCCGTCTTTCGTTTTTACCTTTACCGTCTCGTTCGTGTAGAACTTGTCGTTTTTAACGAGTTTGGAAATCGCTCCGCCCGATTTTTTCGGTACTGCGACGGGTTTTCTTAAATCTTCGCCGAACCTTTCGTCTCTCGCGAGCGCGACGGGGCCTCTTTCAAACCCTACCTTTCCGTTTAAAATTATTCTTTCGACTTTCATCGGCATCGAAACGACTATTTTATCGCCGTTTTTAACCTTAACGACGGCGTAGCCCTTTTCTTCCGCAAATTCCGTTTCTTTACCGTCTGCCGACACCGAGAATTTTTTCGTCCATTTCGGTATACGCAGGAAAAGCGTCGTTTCGCCGCTCGTTTTCACGGAGATTTTCGCCTCGCCTTTTTTATAGAGATTGGCTCTCACGGAAATTTTCGTTCCGCTCTCCTTTTCCGAATACGTTCCGTCGTTATAGAGGTTGACGTAATAACCGTTTTCGCCTTTCGCTGTGGCGACAAGCCCGAAAAGAGCGGTTCCCGCGCCGCCGATAGCCGCGCAGCAGCCGTAAGATCTGCCGTTCCCCATAACTCTGAAACCGCCGATTTTTCTCGCTCTTTGCCCTAAACAAAGGGGACTATAACTGTCGAACGGGAACGCTTCGTGCGGAACGGGTACCGCCTCTTTGCCTTTCCACACTATCCCCAAAGCGCGTTTCATCGTCTGATTTTCGCTGTTCACCGCGCCGAAAAGAGCGTTATAACCCGACCTTTCGATTACGTCCGCGTATTTCGAATCGCCCGTTATCATAAGAAGCCTCGCGCAGAGTTTCATAAGCGTTACGGTAACGCAAGTCTCCTGCATAACGCCCTCGGAATAATTCGTCTGCTTAACCGAGGAATTATCGAAAAGTTCGTGAGTGCAGCCCGAGCAACCTATTATCGTGTAATCGCTCTCCAAAACCATATCGACAAAATTGACTACCGCTTTTAAATCCTCTTCGTCGCCTTTCACTTTGTAATATTCCAAAAGCCCTTCGAAACAACTCATCATTTCGTAGGCTTTGGTGTGATTGAATTCGAACGGGCGTTTTTCCTTGGTTTTGCAAAGGCTTATTATGTCCTGATCTTTAGAAAAACCCGTGCTTATGATATATTCCGAAAAATCGAGGTATCTTTGTTCGCCCGTGAGTTCGTAGAGTTTCACGAACGGCTCTAAAATCGAACAGGAATTCATACCGCCGTAAATGTTCGTCGTGTCGTAAACTTCAACCTTACCTCTGCCTCTGCCGACCTTTTTTATAATATAGTCGGCGTGCTTTTTAAGAGCCTTTGTTATCCTTTTTGCAAGCGTCTTGTTTTTACATATATCTATATAATAAAGAAACCCGAGCATGGCGTATTTTCTCGACCACATATCCCACCCGTTGAACTCGTATTTCAGATCGTAAGTGGAAAATCTGCCGTTTTTCTCTTCGGTCGAAAGCATATCCTTTACGCTTTCGGTTAATTCCGCGTATAGTTTCGCGTTGTTCGTCGCTTTATACGTAAGGCACGCCGCGCGCATGAGTTTACCCCAGAATTCGCCACGCCAACCGCCGTCCTCGCCGTCGGGCTTTGTCCGGAACTGATTGACGGTGAGTTTCCACAAGTCGTTATCCGAAAACTGCTTGTCTATGGTGTATTTAATCATTTCGCCGGGATATCCCTTGGTTACCGTTTGCCCCGCTGCGGGGAATTTCATCGTCTCTTTCATAATCGTCACTTTTTCGTATTGATATTTATGTTGTTCACTTTGAATCTGTAAGCGTATCTCTCTTTTTCGAGTTCGCTCGCGGGATTTAAAACCGCCAACGCGCCGTTTCCTCTGCCCTTTTTATCGCTTCCCGATAAAAGAAGTTTATAAGTAAGCCTCGCCTTTTTGTTTTCCGAATATTCTCTGTCGGTAAACCCGCCGCTTTTCGATTTTCCTATAAGCGTATACTGCGTTTCGCTTTCCGTCGCTCTGAAAACGTCGTATTCGTTTCCGTCGTTTTTCCATTCGAGTTTAACGCCGTTCTCTTGCCATTTTGCGGTTAAATCTCTTGCTATAAGTCGATTAACTCGCTTTTTAAAGCCCGATAGGCGATAAGTTTCGCCCGCCGCGGTATCGAACGAGACCTTGCCGTCAATGCGTTTTACGGGTATTTCCTCGCCGCTTACGCAAACGGTTATTTCGTCCGTTTCGCCGCCGTAGTAAAGAGTTATCGGCTCGCCTTTATAGGAGATTATCTCACAATTTTCTATGATTCCGTCTTTATAATCGAGCGAAATTTCAAAGTTTCCTCTCGCTTTAAGCCCCTTGAATTTCAGATTTTTCCATTCCTTCGGTATCGACGGAAGAAGGGAGATATAACCGCCGTGGCTTTGCAGAAGCATTTCCGTCATTCCCGCCGTCGCCCCGAAATTGCCGTCTATCTGAAAAGGGGGATGAACGTCCCACAAATTCGGATGTGTTCTTGTTTTCAGGAGGTTTTGCAAGAGTATATATGCGTGGTCGCCCTCGCCCGTCCTCGCTCTCGAACACAGTCTGTGCGCGAGCGCCCAGCCCGTCGATTCGTCTCCGCGATAATCGAGCGTTATTTTAGCCGCGTCTAAGGTTGCTGGGGTGTCGCTCGTTATCTGCTCGCCCGGCATAAGCGCGACAAGCTGAGATAAATGCCTGTGCTTCGCCTCGCCTATTTCGCCGTAAAAACGCTCCTCGTCGTATTCTTTGATTTGTCCGCTATATCCTACCCTTACGGGGTCAAGAGCGTTTATATTTTCTCTTTCGTAGCGGGTGATTTCGTCCGAAATTCCGAGAGCCTCGGACAATTTCAGATCGTTTTCGAAAATCTCCTTCACCATTTGTTGGTCGAAAGAACAGCCGACCGTGTGATAATACTGCTGAAATTTATGTTCGTTCACCCATTCGCCCGATAAAATCTGCTCGGGAGAAGCCGAAAACGAACAAAGTTTTCTGCCGTCGTAATCTCTTAAAGTCTTTTTCAAAAACTTCGCCATGCCGTGAACCGCGGGATAAGCGTATTTTTTTAAAAATCCCTCGTCGCGCGTGAAGTCGTAGGCGTCGTAAAACATTTTGGCGGTAAGTCCGCCCGTCCCCGGTCCCGAATGACTGTTCGGGTTTTTACCCTCGACCTCGTAACAAAACGCGCCCGTACCTATTATCCAGCCGCAATCGCCCTCGGCGTTTTCGGGGTTGGTTTCTTTAATCCACGCCTTTGCGTTTTTCTCCGCTTCGGGAAGATACGCCTTGAAAAAATCCGCGTAAGCGTCGAACGCCTCGGCAATGTTTGCCGAAAAGGCGTGCCAGTAGTTCATCTGAATGTTGATATTATGCCAGAATCCGCTTCCCCACGGCGATTTGTCGTGAACCGTCCACACGCCCTGAAGCGAGGCGGGCGGCGTTCCTTTTCTCGACGAGGATATGAGCAGATATCTGCCGTACTGATAGTATATTTCTTCTAAATAAGGTTCGGCGTTTCCCTCTCGGTAAGACTGTAAAAGTTCGTCGGTCTCCCGTCCGTCGTCTTTTCCTCCGAGGTCGAATTCCGCTCTGTTCATAAGAGACGAAAAATCCGTGACGTGCCTTTCAAACAACTTCTCATAGCCGAGTTTCAAGGCGTTTTCAAGCCTTGCGACAACTTTTCCCGTCGGGTCGTTCCCGACCGCTTTATGCGTTGAAAACGCTTCGGGACAAAGCCTGTACGACGTGTCGAACACAACGTAAATATCCGCGTATAAGGCGTTTATTACGACGATTTCTCCGTTTTCGCATCTCTTTTCGCCATTGGTTGCAACCGCGACTTTCGCGAAATATTTAAGGTCTCTCGAAGGTAGCGTTCCTAAAATTTCGATCTCGTCGCCGCGCGTTTTCACCTCGCCCGTTCTTCCGCCCTCGTCGAGCGGTCTGTCGCCGAGATAGGGTATCTCGGCTCTTACCCTCAGCAAATCTTTCGGTTTTGCAAATTCCGCATGGTAGACGAAAACGTTGCCTAGATAACCGAAAAAGGCTTTTCTCACGGTTTTCCCGAAATCGGAAAGGTATTCGGAATAAGCGATGCCCGTCCTTAAATCGAGACCGCGTTCGTAATCTCTCGCCTTGTCGTTAAAATCGACGTAAAGTTCGAGAAAATTCGACACGCCGCCCAAACGAAAAGTGTTTGCGAAAGCATTCGTCGTGAACTGCACGCGTTCCGCATCCGTTCCGCCGAAAACGCTCGCGCCGCTATAGCCGTTACCTATCGGCAAAGAATATTTTTCCCACCCCTCGTTTGTTCTTTCGGCGGGAGTTTTATACCTTAGTTTTAATTCTTTCAAAGTCTGTTCTCTTATTTCGGATATTTTTTGCCTTATCCGAATTTCTCGTTTTAATCGATAAGTTCGAAATCGGCTTTCAAACAATCGCGGGAATTTCCGCCGACAAACAATTCGAATTTGCCCGTTTCGGCAGCAAACTCGCCGCCGTCGGTGTAAAATTTCAACGTTTCTTCCGTAATTTCAAAAGTAATAATCTTTTCTTCCCCTGCCTTCAAGAAAACCTTTTCATACCCTTTCAACTCTTTTACGGGGCGGACGACAGAAGCGAACAAATCGCGCAGATACCATTGAACCGTTTCAAAGCCGTCTTTTTTGCCGACGTTTTTAAGCTTCACGCTCGCCGTAATTTTTCCGCCGCGATTAAGCTTTGCCGCCGACAACTCAAAGTTAAAATACTCAAATTCCGTATATGAAAGTCCGTAGCCGAAGGGATAAAGGGGGGAATTATATTCGTCGTCGTAACCAGAGCGGAATCTCTCGTCGCTGTAAAACGACGGGATATCTTTATGTTTCGGTCTTGCCGTCGAAAAATGGTTGTAATAAACGGGACATTGCCCCACGGAGCGCGGAAAACTCATAACCGTTTTTCCGCAAGGATTTGCTTTCCCGTATATGAGGTTTGCAATCGCGTTGCCGCCTTCCGTTCCCGGCTGCCAGACGTACAATATAGCGTCGGCAAACTCCGCAACGTCGCTAAGAGCAAGCGGTCTGCCGCCGAATACGACAAGCGCGAGCGGCTTACCCAGTTTATAAAGTCGCGCGATAAGTTTACGTTGAATTTCGGGAATACGGATATCCGCGCGCGAATGCGCCTCGCCCGAATTTAACATATACTCCCCGACGCACGCAACGATAAAATCCGCGTCTTTACACACTTTTTCCGCTTCTTCAAATCCGCTTTCGTCAATATCGAACAACTTCCATGAGCAACCGCCTACACTCGGTACGGCGCGTTTCAAAAGCCTTTCGACGCCTTCTTTAATGGTTACCGTATCTTCCATACGCGCTTTTTTCGACCAGTTGCCTATAATTTCGCGTTCCTCTACAAAGGGCCCGACAAACGCGACCTTCGCGCTTTCCTTTAAAGGAAGCATTCCGTTGTTTTTCAGCAGAACGCAACTTTTTTCCGCGGCTTCACGCGCCAGATTTCTCGCGCTTTCCGAAAGCGTTACTTCGTCTCGTTTTGAAATATCGGTATATCTTTCGGGATTTTCGTACATACCGAGTTTGTTTTTCAGTTCCAGAACGCGCAAAACCGACTCGTCGAGCGTTTCTTCCGATATAACGCCCTCCCGAACGAGTTTCGGCAAAAGCCCCGCATAAACGGACGAACCCATTTCGATATCGAGTCCGCTTTCTATCGAAACACGCGCGCAGTCCTCGCCGCTTTGGCAATAACCGTGTTCGTAAAGCTCCTCAACCGAACTGTAATCGGAAATAACCACACCGTCGAAACCCCATTCTTTTCTGAGCATATCGACCATGATTTCTTTATGCCCTAAAATCGGTTTTCCGTTTAAAAGGTTAAACGAACTCATAAACATTTCGGGGTTTTCTTTAAGACATTCCCTGTACGGTCGCAAATAGTATTCGCGCAGATTCCTGTCGGAAATATCCGTCGTATTGTATTCTTTTCCCGCCTCGGCGGCTCCGTAACCTGCAAAGTGCTTCACACAACAGGCAATTCCGCCTTTATGATAACCGCGGATCGTCGCTTTGCCGACTTCTCCTCCCCAATACGGGTCTTCGCCGCCGCTTTCCATAACTCTGCCCCAACGCGCGTCGCGGACTAAATCTACCATAGGCGAAAAAGTGACGTCTATGCCGTCGTATTTCGCTTCGATTGCGGCAAGTTCGGCGCAATCCTCGATAAGAGAGGTGTCGAAACTGCAAGAAAGAGCGACAGGCACGGGATAAATCGTTCTGTAACCGTGAATTACGTCCAACATTATCGGAAGGGGATCGTCTATACCCTTTTCCTTACGCGTTTTGCGGAGCGACTGCGCCGCTTTAGCGTCAGGCGCGTTTAAAACCGTACCGAGCCGCCATAACGATTCGCGTTCTACGCTGCCTAAGCGGCTGAAACCCGTCAAGATCTTTTCCAGATTGTCGTCCAGCTCATACGAGGGAAATTGCGTTAATTGCAACGCTTTTTCCTCCAAACTCATTTCCGATATTATCTTTTTCAGTTCTTTTCGACTCTTACTCATAATTTTTAAATGTTTTATCGTGGTTTATTTAAGATATTCTTTCGCCGCGCGCCAGAATTCGGGGCTTTCCACGGGCGCGTCGTCAAGTTCCCAGAACTGAGTCATCGTCCGCTCTTTTACGGGCGCTTTCGCGCTTTCGGACATATACGCTTTCAATTCTTCAAGCGTCATTCCGTTTTCGGGGTTAAAATCCTCGCTATTTATATACTTTTTGATAAATTCCGACATCGCCGCCGCAGACGGCTCGTTTTCGTCAAGCCCCGTAAGGTTTAACCCGCACACAAGCAAACTGCCGCCGCCAACTTTTATTTCGAAAAGATAAGCATAGTCTCTGAGCGTTCTGTCGGGCATCAGTTCGGGGAGATTGTAAGCGTCTTTATACGCGTCGAAACGGTCTCTCGAACTCTTGTCTATCCCCGAAACAAGCTTTTTCGCCTTGACGGGGAAGTCGTCGAGAATAACCTTGTCGCAATCCTCGCTCAACCCGCCGTAATTGAAATCGTAATAATCTTCGCACGGGAAACCGTATTTACCGAGCAGAATTTTGTCGTTTATGCCGCCGAAATTAGTCCCTCTGTCCCAGATAACGGGTTTAAAGCGGTTCCAACTCGCCTTAAAAGCGTATTTCGGGTTTTGCATATCGACGTTACTGCGATGTCTCGTCCAGCCCGACCGATATACGAGGCAGACTTTTTTGCCTTTTTCAAGCAAGTCGAACGCCTTTTCGATATCGTCGGTTATTTCCGCGTTTCCGTTATCGTAAGAAACGAACTCCCCGTAAGTCTCTTTTTTCGCGGGGCGGTCGTATATCCACAAAGTCCATTCGTTCTCTGAATAAACTTCGCTTTTCGTCGTAAGTTTTATCTTTAAAACGTAAACGCCCGCCTCTTTCGGCAAGGTGAGTTTCGTTTTGCACAATCTGTACGAACCTTTCCTCGAAACGTCAACGTTTTTCATAGAGCAATCGACGTATTTTTTACCGTCTTTTTCCACCGAAACGGCAAGATTTGCTCTTTTCTCCGTATCTTCTCCGAGATTGGAAAAATATACGGGTACGGTTATTTCGTCCGCGCAGAAATAATTTCTCGTCTTTAACTCCGCGATAAGTACTCTGTCGCCGTTGAATTTAAGAAAATCCGCAGGTTTAACACAGGTTTCGTCGTCGAAACAATCGACTACGCCGTTGGAGTTTTCGTAAGCGTCGGTATCGGCGAACTGCAGGAAGTGAAAACCGCCGAGCAGACTGCTTTTGCGCATTTCTTCGTAAGCCGTTTTCCAGCAAATAAACTGAAAATGCTTGCTCGCCTTGAACATCTCGCCGAAATCTTCTTTATAGCCCTTTTCTTCTATGAGTTTAATCTCTTCGTCGACCCACCACGGCTTCTCCGCGCCGCTTTTTATAAACTTCTCTTTAAGAGAATAAAAATCTCTTAAAGCCGTGTAATGGCAAACTTCGTGAGCGATAAGCGGAACGTTGAAATACAG
>SAMEA104315420__coassemble_940_pt1 | contig 14868 bp, 11 predicted proteins | sample SAMEA104315420__metabat2_high_PE_021 | metagenome-assembled genome bin SAMEA104315420 (sample SAMEA104315420) | gut metagenome | biome: Monkey gut; feature: monkey-associated habitat; material: faeces | place: China | collected 2013 | reverse complement strand
TACACGGGTTCGGATATCCGTTCCTCGGGACTTACTTACGCCGATCTCGATTATTCGTACGTTTCCGACGACGGGGCGTTCGAATATACGATGAGGCACGTCGAAATGCCGCAGGCGGACGAAAACAGAACGTATTACAGAATTTACGTCAGATTTTTAAAGGACGTAACTTACGAAAAGGGTTCGTTTTCCCTCGCTTCGTTCAACGGCAGGAACTGCACCTATAAATATTCTTCCTACCTCGACGAAAACGGCAAAGAAAAGCAGATAACGAACGCGACGAGGAGCGGGGCGACTATATATAAACTCAACAAGAACTCTTCGTACTTTACCCTTTACGGGATAGAGCAGAAAGAACAGCCCGATATGTCCAACTTCGGACTTATCGTCAAAAACAGTAAAATAGTAGTCGGCGGCAAGGAAAGCAACGTAAACCTCGGCTATCTCAACGACTGGCAGGACAAACTCAATTACGGTTCGCTTACGCTGTCGGAAGACGTGTCTTTCAAGGCGGGCGATTATATAGATACCGACGTTATATTCCTTTCCTACGGGAAAGTCGGGCAGACTAATTGCGACAACGTGAAACAAGTTTATAACGACAGCGTCGTAAACCCGATAACAATCTCGCCGACAGTCGGCAAAACGGTAATCGACGGATATATTCCGACCGTAGAGGCGGCGGAAAACAAAGCCGAATTTACCTTAAACGGCGGCGTGGACGGAGATAAAGAGGTCAATTATTCCGTAAAAGTTACGGGAATTACAAAACTTTCAAAACCGAAACTCTATGAAAAAGTGAACGGCGAGTGGGTGGAAGTCAAACTTTCGAGCGATCACGGTTACGACGGTTACAGCGTAATCGCGGAGAACGGAAAACTCACCTATTCGTTCGTATTCACACAGAACAGAAACGGAAAGACGTTTCGATTGATAGTCGAATAAAAAAGGAGCGTTATTATGAAAAAAAGACTTATATCGTTACTTGCCGCTATGACGATGCTCGTATCGCTTGCGGCGTGCGGCGGCGGAAACTCGGGAAACGGCGGAAAGCCGAATTCCGAACCGACTACCGAAAATCCTTCGTCCGAATCCAAGGGCGGCGAAATAACCGATTGCATAACCGTCCAACCTCTTAAACTCGAGGGGTTAGACGAAAAATATTTGCCCGTATCCTCTGAAATCAAACAGAGAAGCGGACAAATCGACGTGGTTATTCAGTTCGAATCCACAGAGCCTGCGTGGGAGGCTCTCGCGGCGGAGTATCAGAGGCTTCACAGCGACGCCGTAACCGTAAACATCGGTATGGAAGGCGTGCAGGGCAAGTATAAAGACAGGCTCAACACCGAACTCAACAACCCGAAAACCGACTGGGACATAGTGCAAGGTAACCTCGTTTCCGATCTTTCGGCAAAGTGCTACAATATGGCGGGAGCGATCAATAAAGTCAACGGCTACGCGGGCAACCTGAAATGGAGCAGCGTTTTAAACAGAAACGCATACACTACCGACACGACCGGCTCGACTTCCTCGGTTTACATAATCAACTCGCAGGATTTGCAGACGGCTTGGTTTATAAACACCGTGGCGTTTAACGCGGCTAAGACCGAGGCTACAAAAGAGGGCGCAACCATAAAGCAGACCCCCGAAACGTGGGACGAACTTATGGAAGTGTGCAAATATATGAAGAAAGCGGGATATAATTATCCGCTCGGCATATCTTTGGACAACGACTCGGTAGACGGTTTTCAGTTTTCGTGGCTTATAAGGGTTTACGGCGATTACTATTACAGAAACGAGTACAAAAACATAATGACGAGCGACAATTTCGAGTTGGACGTAACGGACGAAAACCCCGAATCCGACCCCGAATACGGCGCGAACATCACTAAATTCTACAATGTCGTTCTCGACGACACGTCCGAATATTACTGCGGCGCGAAAAGCCCGAAATATAAAGAATTCGTCTCGCAGTTTGCCAAGATGAGAGAGTACGTTCACGTCACGGCGGCAACCGATTCTTTCGAGACCGTCCGCAACAAGTTCAAAACGCAGTCGGGAGGCAAGAACTCGCCGCAGATTATGCTCGATTACGCCGGTTCGGGACTTTCCTTTAACGACGTAGACGGCTTTTCCATGGACTTTTTCGATTACCCGAGAATGGTAAGCGAGGGCGGATATATCGACGACGGAACGATTATGAGAGACGTAGGCGGCAACGGCGGATATCTCTCCGTACTCAATCACGACACCAAACAGAACGAACTCAATCTCGACTTCATCAAGTTCGTTATGTCTCCTTACGGTCAGTCGATTTATTATAACGCGTTAAGTAAAACGGACGTCGCTCCGCAGGGTATTACGACGGTTAAAAACGACCTCGTCGTAGTACCGCAAAAGTGGATAGACTTCTTCAAAACCGACAAGATTTCGTTTACGGGTCTTTCCGATTCCAACGATTTCGTCAAGTCGTTTTTGAGATATATCGCTATGAACAAGGACAATATCGAAACTTCGATAAAAATATGGAGAGGTCTTTTAAAGACCGACGCTCCCATGAGTATCGACGAGTTTTCGACTACGTGGCACAACAGCCTTATGGTAGCGTGGAAAGAATACGCGACTTCGCAGAAGTGGAACGAAGATTGCTACAAGGTATGGGGCGGACCCACCAACGGTTAAAAAATGACGAACGATAACGGAAAAATCAAAGGCGACAAGTTAAAACTGTGGGCGATTATCTTTCTCGCAGTCCTCATGGTTTTCACGGTCGCCGCCGTTATTTTCGGTTTAAAACTTCCGAAAACGAACAGGGAAATCGCGGGAGGAGAGGACAACTTCACCTCTCAGACTCTTTTTTCGGAGGATAAGATACTCTATTCGACGACGAAGGAACTTCGCCTGTCAAACAGCAGGGGAAAAACCGAAAAGACGGTTGACGTAAAAAACGCGGCGAAAGAAAAATTCGGCGTGGATATAGGAAAAATATCGGCGGTATACAAGGAAAAAGGGAGCGATAACGTTTACGTCGCGGCTATGAACACCGAGACTGACGCGAGATACGTTCTTTGGTTAAATTCGGAACTCGAACTCCTTTCCGAAAACGTATACGACGGAAATTACGACTCCATGAAGGCTTTCGGCGGACGTCTGTACGTCTTTTCGAGAGCCGCAAACTACGTTAAAATTTTCGCTTATCCGTCCGATTTGTCGGGCGAGGCGGTAAAAGGACATCTGTATACGGGCTACGACGACGGCAACGTGAACCTCGAACTTTCCAAGGGCGATAAAATTTTGTCCGTTGACGGAAAAGACGGCGAAGTCGTCGTAGTAACGAATCAGGGCGTACACAAATTCAAAGCCGACCTTTCGGGGTGCGGCTATTACGCCGCTTACGAGGAAAAACTCGCCGAACTGAAAGAGGAAAATCCGTCCGAAAAACTGAACGTTTTAAAGAGACGGGCGGAAGATTTCGTAAACGCCGAATACGGCTCGGAATATAACGTTACTTTCAGTATGAAAGGGACGGTCACCGCCGACAGCGAGGAGTACGACAAGTCGGAATATTACTATGTAAGTCCCGAAGTCAACGCCTTCGCAGGCTCCGCGTACAACGCTGAAAACGGATATTTTTACGTTACGAGTTCGGAAAACGAACTCTATAAATTCCGCGCGGAAAACGTAACGGGAGTGGGGTTCGGCGAAGAACTTCCGCTTGAAAAAATCGACGGAGTAAAGTTGAGCGGCAACCCGATAACCGAAAACAGGTCGATGTTTTACGACCCGTATGAAAACTCGGCTTACGTCATATACAAAACTCTCTCGGAAGTCACAAAAATCGACCTTACGACGGAAAAAGTCGTATATTCGGTCGCGACCGATTTCGATATTACTTCGATAGTCGCGGCGGAAGGCAATTTGTCGTATACTTATTACAATTCCAACTTCTCGGAATCGGGCAAGATGATAAAAGCGGTGTTCGCCGTAGACGGCAAAGTACGGGAAAGTCTGTATAAAACGCTGTTTATCGTCTTTACGGTTCTCGCCTCTGCGGCGTTTATACTCTCCGTGGTTTCGGGACTATGTATTTTTTCGCCGAAAATAAGGGAAAAAACAGGTAAGACGTTCAAAGATATGGCTAAGTCGAAATTCGTCTATCTTGCCATACTGCCGTCTTTTACTCTCCTTTGTATGTTCTGTTTTTATCCTGCCATTGCCTCGATAGGATTGTCGTTTTTCGATTATACGCAGGATAAACCGACGCTTTTATGGAATAATTTTAAACATTATATAAACATATTTACGAGCAAATACGCCGCGGAAGCGTTTTCGAATATGGGAATATTTCTCGCCGCCGACCTCGTTTTTGCTCTCCTTCCGCCTCTGATTTTCGCCTTTTTCCTTACGATAATGGCGAGCAGAAAATATTCGGCGGTCACGAGAACTCTTTTGTTTATACCGGGGATAATTCCGAGCGTCACGGGGCTTCTTATATGGAAAGAGGGTATCTACGGGTTTTCGGGAGTTATAAACCTCATAATCAAATCTTGCGGCGGCAAAGAAATAATGTTTTTGACGCAAAACTCCACCGCGAGGTGGGCGACGCTGCTTATGGGTTTCCCGTTCGTGGGGGCGTATCTTATATTTTACGGCGCGATGATGAATATATCGGACAGTTATTACGAAGCGGCGGAACTCGAAGGCTGCGGAGTGTTCAAGAGATTTTTGAAAATCGACCTGCCGCTGATTCTGCCGCAGATAAAGTACGTTTTCGTGACTACGTTCATACACTCTTTGCAGAATTTCGCGAGGACGTATATGATAGACAGTAAGGCGAGTTACGGCACGAAAACGCCCATACACGAGATGTATTCGTATATGCTTCAGGGCGATTACGGGTATTCGGCTGCTTACGCCACGGTAATATTCGTATTTCTGCTTTTCGCGACGATTATCAATATGAAAATGCAGTTCGGCGGAGGGGACGAATAAATGAATAAGAATAAAGTAAAAAAATCTTACGATATAATCCCCTTGCAAATTTTTATAATCGCGTGGGTGACGATATGCGTGCTTTTTGCGCTTTTACCGCTTTTTATAACGGTCGTCAATTCGCTTAAAGACACGTTCCATATTCAGAAAAACATATTCGCGTTGCCGAGCGGAGAACTGTTTGCAAACGCGGGCAAAAATTTCTCGGAGGCGTGGGAAGTCGTAAAAAACTCGGCTTTAAGGAGTATAATAGTCTCTCTTATCGGCGCGTTCGGCGATTGTCTTTTAGGTTCGATACTCGCTTACGTCTTTACCACGAAGAAATTTCCCTTTAAAGAGGCGATTTTTATGACCTTTATCTCGGTAATGCTTTTGCCGTCGATAATGGGTATGCCTATTTTGGTGCCGTTCGTTAAAAACACGCTCAATCTCGGCGATACGTTCACGGGTTATCTTCTTCCGAACTTTGCCGGCGGACAGATAACGTGTATGTTTATGTTCAGAATATTCTTCGGACAGCAGCCCTCCGCCATTTACGAAAGCGCGAGAATAGAGGGGGCGTCCGACCCCGTTATTTACGCGAAAATAACCGTTCCGCTTGCGATACCGATTATTCTTTTTCAGTTCGTAGGCTGTTTCGGTTCGCTGTATAACGACTATTTGTGGCCGAGCCTTCTCTTTACGAGAAAGATGACGCTTATGCCGATTATGCTCGACGCGCAGTCGAACTTTATCAAAAGCGGCAAAAACGGCGCGATGTACGCAATGTATATCATTTCGAGCGTGCCTCTGATTTTTACGTCGATAATCAGTATGAAATATTTTTCCGGCGGAGATTTCGCCGCGGGAATGAAACTATAAGGAAAACGTTATGTTGAAACAAATTAAAGCCGTTATAGTAGGTTACGGCAACAGAGGGCAGGTTTACGCGGACTATTCGCTCGACCGCCCCGAAGAACTTTCCGTGGTCGCCGTCGTTGACCCGAACGAATTTAAACTCGAAGAGGCGAAAAAAAGATATTCGCTTTCTTCGGACAGGCTTTTCGGCTCGTTCGAGGAATTTTTGAAAAGCAAAATCGAATGCGATATAGTAATCAACGCGACGATGGACGAAATGCATTACGAAACCGCAATGCAGATTCTGGAAAACGGTTACGATATGCTTATCGAAAAGCCTATCGTCCCGAATAAAAAAGAACTTTTCGACATTAAAAAGGCGGCGGAAAAAAAGAATTTAAAGGTTTTCGTCTGCCACGTCCTCAGATACACCCCGTTTTACAAAACTATAAAAAAACTGATAGCGGACGGCGAAATCGGCGAAATCATCTCTATGGAAATGAACGAACACGTCTGCCGTCAGCACTATCTCGCTTCCTACGACAGAGGAAAGTGGAACAGCGAAGAAAAATGCGGCTCGGGATTTCTTCTGGCTAAATGCTGTCACGATTTCGATATTATGTGCTGGCTCAACAACGCCACCGCGCCCGAAAAAGTTTCGAGCATGGGCAGCCGTTCCGAATTCGTCAAGGAAAGAATGCCGAAAGACGCTTCGGAATTTTGTTACGAATGTAAGTATAAGGACGTTTGCAGATATTCCGCGTTACGCGAGTATATCGACCTCAACGTAATGCCTTTCCTCGTGTGGGACAAACTCAACAAGCCGCTCGACGAGATAACGAAAGAGGAAAAAATCGAGTTTTTAAAACACGACAACTACGGCAGATGCGCCTATATCGCAGGCGGCGACATCGTGGACAGACAGAACGCGATAATCGCTTTCAAGAACGGTTCGCAGTGTTCGTTTACTTTGGTCGCGGGAGCGACAAAACCCGACAGATATATACATATAGTCGGGCAGTGGGGCGAAATCGAGGGAAAAATCGAAGAAGGGCTTGTCACTTTGCGTAAATACGATCCCTCGCCGAGTAAATTTTACGGCGTGGAAGAGGTTATCGACGTAAATAAAAGAGTTGTGAACAACGCGAAGTTCGGCGGACATAACGGCGGCGATTTCGCGATTATGAACGACCTTATAAGGTATCTCAACGGCGAGAGAACTTCGCTGTCCATAACGACGCTCGACGATTCGGTAAACGGACACCTTTGCGTGTTCGCGGCGGAAGAATCGAGAAAAGAAGAAAAGGTCGTCAGGCTGTAAACTTAAAAAGGCAAAGAGAAGTTTCGTTTTTGACCTCTCTCGGCTCTTCGAGCCGAGAGAGGTTGGACATCGGAGGTAAAGTATTATGGAAAAGTACGCTTGGAGAGCAAAACTTATCGACGGGAAAAAGGACGAGTATATAAAAAGACACGACGAAATCTGGAACGAGATGAAGGCAGTTTTGAACGAAGCGGGTATTAAAAATTATACGATATGGTGTGACGGCGACGACCTTTTCGGGTATTACGAGTGCGAAAAGGGGTTGGAATACGCCTCGAAGATTCAGTCGGAAAGCGAAGTCGTAAAACGATGGAACGCGTATATGAAAGACGTTATGGTTATGCCGCTCGATAAAAAGACAGGGGTTCAACCGCATCTTCAAAAGGTGTTTGAATTTAATTGATATGGAAAAAATAACTAAGGGATTAGTTACCGTTCCGACGGACGAAAGTTACGTCGAAAAGACTAAGGAATTTATTAAACTCTGGGGCGCGGACGCGGTGAGAGACTGCGACGGCGTGTCCTTGCCGAAAGATTTGAAACAGTTCGGCTGCGAGGCGTATAAGGCGTATTTTATCGTACGCGAGGATCGCGAATACGCGAAAAATCACAAGGAGTTTTGGCAGAACGCCGCGTTATGCACCAAGCGTTATCTCGCGACGGAGAGCGAACTCGAAATAGACGTGCTTGACGGAATTTTCAGGGATAGTTTCGAGCCGAACGATAAAAGCGCGGAAAAATACTGGCAGGTTTTCGACCGCACGACGGGTTGTATTCACGATGACAGAGAATTTCTCGGCGGCGGCAAAGTTCGGATTTTCAACTGTAAAAAATTTCACGAGTACACCGTAAATTTCTTCGCCGTAAACACTTGGGACCCCGTTCAGATTTACAATTACTTCTCGAACGGCTGGACTTGCGACAAAGATATAGACCTCGACCCGATATATCCCGAAGCCCTTTCCCACATGCTTTTCAGAATGGAAGAGTGGCTTAAAAACAATCCCGACGTGACGGTCGTGAGGTTTACGACTTTTTTTTATAATTTCCTTATAGTATACGAAAGCGGAACGAAACAGATTAAATGGGACTGGCACAACTACGCTATGACCGCTTCGCCCGCAATGTTCGAGGCGTTCGAGAAAGAAACGGGCGTGAAAATCACCCTCGAAGATATTATTTCGGAGGGGTATTATTCAAACAGATTCGTAATTCCGAACAAGACGATGAGTCTATACGTCGATTTCGTGCAGAAAAGATGTTCGAAGTGGGCGAAACTCTTCGTCGATTTATGCCATAAGTACGGCAAAAAGGCGATGATGTTCGACGGCGACCACAGGATAGGCGTGGAGCCGTATTCCCCGTATTTTGCGGATATAGGTTTAGACGCCGTTGTCGGCGCGCCGTCGGGAGCGGTATACGTTCAGCAGATTGCGAATATAAAGGGCGTGAAATATACCGAGGGCAGACTGACCCCGTACTTTTTCCCGAACGAATGTCCGGGCGACGAAAAGGGGACGGAAATTCTGACCTGTGTATGGAACGGAATGAGAAGAAGCCTTTTAAAAAAGCCCATCGACAGGATAGGCTTCGGCGGATATTTAAAACAAATCGAAAACTATAAAAAGTTCGTTGCCAAGGATAAAAGCGTGTGCGACGAGTTTCGGGAAATAAAGTCGAACGTTGAAAGAGACGGGTGCGCCGTCAAGGCGAAAGTCGCGTTTGTAACTTACCGCGGCAGACCCGATTCGTGGATGCTCGGCGGAGTGTTCGTAGACGATACGAGACAGGACGGATACTATTACAACTCCTTTACTTACGCCCTTTCGGTTCTTCCCGTAGACGTCGAATTTATCTCGTTCGACGAGTTGAAGCGAGTTGATCTCAAACGGTACGACGCCGTTATATCCTGCGGACTTACGGGTACTGCGTTTCACGGCGATTATTTGTGGGCAGACGAGAAGGTCATCGAAAAAATCAGGAATTACGTTTACGAAGGCGGCGGATTTTTAGGCGTAGGCGAACCGAGCGGTTACCTCAAAAACGGAGCGTATTTCCAACTTCGCGACGTATTAGGACTTGAAAAGGAACGTAACTTTACGCACTTTGAAAGACGCGATACTGTAAAAGTAGACGCTAAGCATTGGATAACGGAAGGCGTTGACCTTTCAGCCGTAAGGTTTAACGAAAAAATGCAGGGCGTTTATCCGCTGACTGCGAAACTGCTTGCGGCTCATTTCAACCCCGAATACCCATTGGGAATGCCGAATGCGTGTAACGCGGATATGGCGGTAAACGAATACGGGCGAGGCAGAAGCGTATACTTCTCGGGAATTTCCGACAATAACGAAGCGATAAGGCTTATTTATAAAGCGATTTTATGGCTCGGAAGAAAAGAGAGCGAACTCAGAAAGACTTACGCCGAGAGTTCGGATGTGGACGCGTATTATTATAACGAAAGCAAAACTTACGCGTATTATAATTCCACGGACGGACAAATCGTATCTCCGATATACGATAAGTCGGGCAATAAGTCGATTATCGAGTTAAAACCGTATGAAATAAGATGGATAAAAGAGAAGTGAAACGGCGGACGCGAAAAAGTGAAATATAAAAAACGGGCTGTAAAAAACTGCAATTTTTTTTGTGTTTTTTACAGCTCGTTTTATTGTTTTAGTTTGCATTGTTGCCCCGATATAACGGAAAAATCCGTATAATTTTTTATTCGGTACGGGTCAAACGTTACGCCGTGACGAAATTTCGGGCGGCGTAGAAAATTTCATCCTGTCCTTTTTCGTTCGGGTGTATTCCGTCTCGGCACATTAAATTTTTAAATTGCAACGACGTCAGAAATCTCTGTCTTAAATCTATTATGTTAAGCCCTTTTGCGTAGGAATTTTTCAGAATTTCGTTGTTGAACATTTCCTGATGACGGTAAATCGTGTCTACGTCGCCCTTGAAAAATTCAAGAACTCTGTCGCCGTCTGCAACTTTCGATATTACGTTTGAAAAATATCTCTCGGACATTACGGGCGGAATAGTGCAAGGCACGACTTCGACCCCCGCGTTTAAAAGTTTGTCGAGCGTCTCTTTATAGAGGACGGAAAATTCCTCGGGCGAAGTTTTTGAAGTGTGGCAAAAGTCGGGCGTGGCGGCGACCGCTTTCCAGTCGAAATCCGCGTCGTTGCCGCCGAGTTCTATGACGGCGACGTTTTTACTCGTCTTGTCAAGTCCCGATATATATCTGTCTATAACGCCTCGTTCGCATATTCTTTTAAGCGAGTTTCCGAACGCCGAAACGTTGTTTGTTTTTATTTCGTAAGTTTCTTCGAAACTCTTGACCGCGTAATTGTCCATAACCGTGGGTTTGCCCGTGTCGGTCGTTATGCCTTTTCCTATAGAATCGCCGAACACCGTTATCACTTTGTTTTTAAAGTCTCTGACAGCCATTTATCTCGCCTCCTTGCAGGTTTGTCCGATTTGCTTCAAGTATAAACCGCCGCGACAAATTAGGCAACCTACTTATTGCGTTCGGGGTTATACGAAAAATTTTAGCGGAGTAGAGAGGGATTTTCCGAACTCTACCGACTGTAGAGCGAAAGTAGAATTGCCGTTTTCGTCCACAAATCACGCTATATGACAAATTTATCGTTGATTTTTTCGGGATAATATGCTAAAATTATTCCGAGGACTAAGAAATGGAAGATTTAAACATTATTTTCGCTCAGAATTTAATAGCCCTCCGCAAGCAGATGAAACTCACGCAGATAGAACTTGCGGAAAAAATCAACTACTCGGATAAAGCGGTTTCCAAATGGGAAAGGGGCGAGTCTATCCCCGACGTGTCGGTGCTTATGGTTATAGCAAATCTTTTCGGCGTGTCGATAGATTTTCTCGTGACCAAACACGAAAACGACGAAATCGCGAAAGAACAGACTTCCTACGCGGCAGGCATAAAGAAGAAAAACAGGTCTTTGATAACGGCGATAACCTTTGTCGCCGCGCTTGTTCTGGAACTGGTTGTTTTTATAACGTTACAGGGCGCGAATCCCGACAATCTCGGCTGGAACGCGTTGTATTGTTACGTCTTTCCTCTGCCGATAATCGCGATAGTGGCGGTGGTGTTTTCGTCTTTATGGTGGGGCAAGTACGCGAACTTCGCGGCGGTATCCTTTTTGATTTGTTCCGTCGTCACAGACGCGTTTTTAATAACGCTTCTCGTGTGGAGACCCTTCCCGCTGATATTTTTAGTCGTAATACCTGCGGAAATCATTGCTATGATGAGTTTTAAGATAAAGGTGCTTTCTAAAGTTCTGAATACGGATAAAAAGAATACGAAAGCCGATTGACGATTATGAATGAGGATTTACACAAAGCGCACAGGGCGAGAATGAGGGAGAGATTTTTAGAAAGTCCCGAATCTTTTACAAAACACGAATTACTGGAATTTTTATTGTATCAGGCGATACCGAGGCGGAACGTAAACTCGGAAGCGCATAAACTGATAGCGAAATACGGCTCGATAAACGAGGTGTTACACGCAGACCCTACCGACCTTGCCGAAGTTGACGGAATAGGAGTTTCCGCCGCGACTTTCTTAGCCGCTGTCGGCAGAACCGTGGACGTCGTGAACGAAGAAAAACAGGACGAGACGAAGATTTACAGTCTCGACAGCGTGAAAGAATACCTCGTAAATTCTATGGGCGGTCTCGCCGAAGAGGTCGTATGCGCGTTTTATCTGTCGAAGAGTAACAGAATTATCAAACGTGAAACATATACGGACAAAGACGAAGGCAAGGTTTCCGTTTCGCTCGCTCCGTTCACGAGGGCGTTCGCGAATTTAAAGCCTTACGCCGTGGTAGTCGCGCACAATCACCCGTCGGGAATAGCGAAACCGTCGAAAGCGGACGATGGCGCGACCGAGAAAATGTTTCTGCTTTTCTCGCTTGCGAACGTTAAATTATACGACCATATAATAGTAACGTCGGGCGGAGTATACAGTTACAGGCTCGACGGCAGGCTGTCGGCAATAGAAGAATACACGAAAAAGAAGTTCAACGCTTGACATTTTCAGCCGCAGGCGATTGCGTTCATACGCAACCGCCTGCGGCTGAGCGGATAAATAATCGCTTATGAGAAAACTCGGAATACTTTTGCCGCTTGCTTCTCTCCCGTCTGACGAGGGAATAGGTACGACGGGCAAACACGCTTACAAATTCATAGACTATCTCGCCTCCGCAGACGTTAAATTCTGGCAGGTACTCCCGCTGCTTCCCCTTTCTTACGGAAACAGCCCGTATCAACCTTGTTCGTCGGAGGCTTTTTGTCATTATTATATAGACCTCGAACTTTTAAAACAAGACGGTCTCCTTTTTGGCGGCGACTATTCGCTTTCCGATTTAATTTCGGGCGAGCGTATAGACTACGGCAAACAGTTTTTCAACAAAACCGCGATTTTAAGAAAGGCGTTTTCCCGTTTCGACAAAACTAAGCCCGACTGGCAGAACTTCAAAAGGTCGGAAAAATGCTTCGACTACGCCGTGTTTATGACTCTTAAAGAAAAGTTTTCGTATAAGCCGTGGAACGAGTGGGGAGAGTATAAAACCTACGATAAACGACTTATAGACGGGTTTATAGCGGATAATCGCGATAAAATAGACTTCTGGCTGTTCACTCAGTACGCCTTTTTGAAACAATGGAATACGCTGAGAGAATACGCAAACCGAAAGGGCGTGGAAATAATCGGGGATATGCCGATATATCTCGCCTACGACAGCGTGGAAGCGTGGAAATACGGCAAAGAACTCTTTCAGTTCGACGACGACGGCGACCCGAAATTCGTCGCCGGCGTACCGCCCGACGCATTTTCTGCGGACGGGCAACTTTGGGGCAACCCCGTTTACGATTGGGAGAAGATGAAGTCGGACGGCTATAAATGGTGGAAAGACCGCATAAAATCCGCCTTTTTAGTCTACAACGTGGTAAGAATAGACCATTTCAGAGGTTTCGATAGGTACTTCCGCATAAAATACGGCGAAACGACCGCGAAAAACGGCGAGTGGGCGGACGCCTGCAAAGCGGAAATGTTCAAAGACTTCAAGTCGGGCATAATCGCCGAGGATTTGGGCGTATACGACGACGGCGTAAGAAAACTTATGAAAGACACGGGCTATCCCGGTATGAAAGTCGAGTCGTTCTGCTTCGACGGCAATCCGTACGGGGAACACAAGCCGTCGAATTACAAGGAAGATTGCGTGGCGTATACGGGTACTCACGACAATATGCCGCTTGCGGAGATGTTCTCCGCGGCGGACGAAAGGCAGGAGAAAGTCATACTTTCCGACCTTAAATCGGAGTGTCGGAAACTCGGCGTAAAACCCGTTTTAAAAACGACAACGGAACGCGTATATACGGCTATAAGGCTGTTATCGGCGTCAAAAGCCGAAATCGCGATAGTTCCGATGCACGATATAAAGGCGTTTAAAGGGGAAGCGAGAATCAACGAGCCGTCGAAGTTCTCGGACGACAACTGGTCGTTCAGATTTAAAACAAGCGACTTCGACGAGAATACCAAACGGCGAATAAAAAGTTACGCGATAAAATACGGGAGGGGAGCGGAATGAAGTTTTTACACTTGGCGGACGTTCACTTAGGTTCTAAAATCGAGGCGAAACTTCCGCAGGACAAAACCGAAGAGAGGAAGTCGGAAATAAGGGCGGCGTTTAAAAACGCAATCGAATACGCCGCGAAAACCGATATAAAAGTAGTGGTTCTGGCGGGCGATATGTTCGACTCGGACAGACCGTTCAAAAAGGATAAAGAGTTTTTTTACAGCGTCGTGAGAAACAACCCGAATATCGATTTTCTGTATCTAAGGGGAAATCACGACGTTATGGAATCGTACGTCGAAGAGGATTTACCGAATCTTAAAACCTTTTCTAAGGAGTGGACGAGTTACGACTACGGCGAAGTCGTGTTCACAGGTATAGAAATCGCGCCCGAAAACGCCGTTTCTATGTATTCGTCGCTGAAACTCGACGAAAACAGAATAAACGTAGTCATATTGCACGGACAAAAAGGCGATACGAGCGGAAAAGATAAAGTAAATTTACTTAAACTCAAAAATAAGAATATCGACTATCTCGCTCTCGGGCATCTGCATACCTATATGGCGGGCAGGCTCGACGAACGGGGAATATACGCTTATTCGGGCTGTCTGGAAGGCAGAGGTTTCGACGAGACGGGCGAAAAAGGGTTTGTAGAGGTCGATATTTCGGAAATCGGCAAGGCGAAAGCCGTTTTCAGACCGACTTCCCTAAGAAAAATCGAGGAATGCGAAGTTGACGTAAGCGGAGCGAAAGACGCTTACGAAGCGTATAAAATCGTAAGGCAGAGCGTGAAAGGCAACGATAGGGATATATTCAGGATCGTGCTTACGGGCGAAATCGAGTTCGACGGCGACGGTCTAAAAGAGGAGACGGAGAGACTTAGCGAGGGGAATTTTTATTTCGTAGACGTCAAAGACAAGACGGTGAGGAAAATCGACCCCGAAAAACTTGCGGGCGACAATACCTTAAAAGGCGAATTTATCAGGCGAGTGCTTGAATCGGACGAGACGGAAGAGAAGAAGTCGAGAATAATCTCGATAGGATTAAAAGCCTTATCGGGCAGAGAGATAGATTAAGCAGACAAAAAATAAAAGGGGCTGTAAAAAACAC
>SAMEA104315420__coassemble_907_pt1 | contig 15376 bp, 11 predicted proteins | sample SAMEA104315420__metabat2_high_PE_021 | metagenome-assembled genome bin SAMEA104315420 (sample SAMEA104315420) | gut metagenome | biome: Monkey gut; feature: monkey-associated habitat; material: faeces | place: China | collected 2013 | reverse complement strand
AACGGATAAGCGTTATAACGCGATAGAGGCTTCGGCGTTCTATAAGTCGGTAGTGACGGTTAAGTTCGGCGGTACGGAAGCCGAGTGGAAAGGCTTTGTTAAAGCCGACTGGAACTATTCGGGCGAAGCGACGGTAGAATACGCGGCGTAATTACGAGTAAAACGTTAAAACGAAAAAACTCGAATGTAAGAACAAAAACATCGACAGGCGAAGCCGTAACTTTACTTGCTTTCCCCTTTGGGAAAAGCAAGAAGATGTTAGTTTTTTGCAAATATAAAGCGACCCAAAAGCATTTGCTTTTGGGTCGCATTTAAGAAATTATAATAATTTCAACGCTTGTTGCGATCGCTATCCTCGGAAACCTGAGAATAGGAAATCGTCTTGTTTATTTTGAGTATCTCGGTCGAAAAATCGTCGAATTTACTCTCGTCGATTATCACTTTCATAGGACTTTCGTCTTTGAATATAACCGTAAGTTTATTTAAACTCACGTTCTTTATCAGCGAGTCTATATCGGAAATTCTGTATTTGTCGGAAAGCAGCCCGAAACGTACGCGCAAAAAGCCGTCCTTAATCTCGTAACACGAGTTAATGAGCGCGGCGGTCACGAAAACGTCGAAAACGACGGGTAGTACGAGACAGAGCGAATAGGTTATATAATTATAAACCGACAGTTCGATGGGATTATTTGCCGCGGCTATCAGTCTGTACAAATTCCAGACGAAGCACACCGCGCCGAGGACGTAAACGAGAATAAACGATATAAGTATATACGTTTTGTATTTATATTTGAATTTCATAAGTATTATTATAAACCGAATAGAAAAAAAGTCAACTAAAACGAACAGAAAATGAGTATATTAGAGATTAAAGGACTTTCCCACCGCTACGACGACAGAGATTTGTTTGTAAAATCCGACCTGACGGTGAATAACGGCGAGCATATCGGCGTAGTCGGCTTAAACGGCGCGGGTAAGTCCACGTTCATAAACATAATAGCGGGCAAAATCGTTCAGGACGAGGGCGAAATCAAGAGACTTCCCCGTATGCGTATAGGCTACCTCGACCAGCACGCGACTTTGGATAAGTCGCTTACCGTAATGCAGTATCTGAGGGAGGCGTTTTCCTATCTTGACGAAAAGAACGCCGAACTCGAAAAAATCTACGCCGAAATGTGCGAAGCGGACGGCGATAAACTCGACGAACTCGTCGCGAAGTCCTCGGAAATTCAGGAGGAATTAAACGACGCCGACTACTATGACTTAGAGGCTCAGATTAAGAAAATCGCAAACGGCTTAGGGGTTAATAAGTTCGGCTATGAGACGATTATCGGCAATTTATCGGGCGGAGAGAGGGCGAAATTGATGCTTTCGAAACTTCTTCTGGAAGGACAGGATTTAACCCTTTTAGACGAGCCTACGAACTTTTTGGATATAGAACATATCGAGTGGCTCACGAAGTTTTTAAACTCATATAAAAAGACCTTCCTCGTTATTTCGCACGACACCGCGTTTTTAAATAACGTGGCGAGAATGATCGTCTCGATAGAGAACGGACAGATACGCAAGTTTACGGGCAATTACGATCAGTATCTTGTTAAACGTGAAATATTAAACAAACAGTACGAGGACGATTATAACCGCCAGCAAGCCGAAATAAAGAAGTTGCAGGACTATATCGACCGCAACGGGGCGAGGGCTTCAACCGCAGGTATGGCTAACTCGAGAAAGAAAATGCTCGGGCGCATAAACGTTATGGCTAAGCCGTCCGTCGAGAGGGATTGCTCTTTTTCCTTTCCCTATATCGACCTTAATACCAAAGATTTACTGATAGTCAAAGGTCTTAAAGTCGGGTATACGTCGCAACTCATTCCCGACGTTGATTTCCACCTCGGCTCGACTTCCAAAATGTGGATAAGAGGAACGAACGGAGTAGGTAAAACGACGCTTTTAAAAACGCTTATGCGTAAAATATCGAGTCTCGGCGGTTCGTTCAACTTCCACCCTGCGGCGAAAATAGGCTATATAGAACAGGAACTCGGTTTCGAGAACGGCAGTCTGTCGGCGTACAATGTTTACCAGTCCGCATTTCCGAGGCTTTCTCAAAAGGAAGTGCGTTCCGCGCTCGCAACCGTAGGGCTTTCGGGCGATCTCGCCGTAAAACCCGTTTCCACCCTTTCGGGCGGCGAGATGATGAGGCTTAAACTCGCTATTTTAGGCAATTCGCCGTCGAATATTCTTATCCTCGACGAACCTACGAATCACCTCGACGTCAAGGCTAAAAGGGCGCTTAAAGAGGCTTTACAAAAATACGAGGGCGCGTTGATACTCGTCACTCACGAACCCGATTTCGCCGAAGGGCTTTGCGATATTATATTCGACGCCCGAGCGAAATAAACTTTGGCGAATAATGTGTTTTTGCCCGCCGATAAAAGCCGTTAATCGACTTATAGACGGGCTTTCTTGTGTTAATTTATATGAAAACGGTTTTAAAATTCGTAAAAAGCCACGCTGTTAGCATAATAGCGGTAACGGCGGCGATCGTGACGGCGTTTTTCGTGCCGCCGGACAAAGAATATCTCGGCTATTTCGACCTGTCCACGCTTGCGTGTTTATTCGGAACGCTACTCGTGGTGGAAGCGTTGTCGAATATAAGGTTCTTCGAAATATTCGCGAGGAAGATAATAGTAAAATTCAAAAATATGCGAAATATCGTTTTCGCGTTGGTATTCACAACCTATTTCGGGTCTATGATTATGGCGAACGATATGGCTCTCATAACCTTTCTGCCGCTCGGCTATTTTGTCTTGAAAAGCACCGACAAGCCGCAGTATACGGCGTACTTGTTCATTTTGCAGAATATAGCGGCTAATCTCGGCGGTATGCTGACCCCGTTCGGCAATCCGCAGAACTTGTTTTTGTTCTCGTACTACAAAATACCCGTAGCGGAATTTCTGAAAATTATGTCGCCGCCGTTTTTGGCGTCGCTTTTCCTTATAATCGCTTGTTGTTTTGTGGTAAAAAGAGAACCGGCAGAGGTTACGGACGATACGGAATATAAATCGGATACGAAAAAAACGGTGATATATCTCGCGCTTTTCGCCTTGTCGGTGTGTTCGGTACTGAGACTTTTTCCTTACTACATAGGTATCGGAATAGCGACCGTCGGCATACTGATATTCGATATAAGAGCGTTTAAAACAGTCAACTATTCCCTTCTTTTAACGTTCGCGGCGTTCTTCGTTTTCAGCGGTAATATGTCGAGGATAAACGCCGTTCACGAACTTATAGGCGGGCTTCTTGATAAAAATACGCTCATAGTGTCCGTACTTTGCTGTCAGGTAATATCCAACGTTCCGTCGGCTACGCTGCTTTGCAGATTTACAGAAAATTACGCGCCGCTTCTTGTCGGCGTGAATATCGGCGGTCTCGGAACGCCCATAGCAAGCCTTGCGAGCCTTATAACGCTTGGCAAATACAGACAGACGGGCGGCAAAACCGCGCCGTATATATTGAAATTTCTTCTGATAAATTTCGCGTACCTTGCGGTACTCGTAATATTTGAACTTGTTATGCCGGACAAGAATAATCCGAACCATGGTCTAACAGCGTATTTTTGACTAATACTGCGTTCTGCTCGCGGCTTATACGTCAAGTATTAAGCCGCTTGCACGCCTTGTCTTAGCCTAAAAATACGCCGTTAGACTTGCCTGCAACCAGAACGCCGATATTTTCGATGATTTTTGGTAAAGGCGAGTGCAGACGTACTGAACGTACTTCAAGCGAGAATTTGCCTAAAAGCACGGAAATAGCGGCGTTCTGGCAAGGTTCGGATTATTTTTGTCTGGCATAGGAGTATAATTATGGAATACAGAATCGAAAAATTTATCGTAAACGGCTACGAGGCGACGGTGATTATACCGTCCGAGCCGAACGGCGAATGGCTTTGGAAAACAGAATTTTTCTACGCTTTCGACAAAGCGGAAAAATCTCTTTGCGAAAAGGGCTTTTTAAGGGCGTACTTTGGCATATCGGATAAATACGGAAGTCCCGAGGCGGTGAAACTGATGTACGGTTTTTACCTCGAAATGATGAAAAGATACCCGTTTTTAAACGAAAAATGCGGAATAATAGGCTTTTCGAGGGGAGGACTGTATGCGTTTAACTATACGCTCGCTCATCCCGAAACGGTTAAAAAAGCCTATTTCGACGCGCCCGTTTTAGACCTCAGAACTTGGCCGAGAAGGGGCGAGGAGTACGGCGAAAACGGTCTTTACGAGCAGGTGCTTAAAGAGTACGGGTTCAAGTCGGAAAAGGAATATTTAAATTACGGCGGTTATCCCGTGGAGAATTTCGACAGGTATTTTTTATTGAATTTGCCTACGCTTCTGATTGCCGGCGACAGCGATAAAACGGTTGCGTTCAGGAAAAACTCGCTAAAAATGATAGATTATTGCAAGAAAAACGGCGCGCCGCTTACTTATTACGTTAAAGTAGGTGTCGATCACCATCCGCACTCGCTCGGAAACGATAAAGATACCGTTAAGGAGTTGACGGTTTACTCATCGGAAATCAAAGGTTCCGACGAAAATCACACGGCGGTACTTGCGAACGACGAAAAGTATATAGTGGATTTTTTTATCGTATAGACAAATAATTTTAAATATGCTAAAAATAAAGAGAACCGCTTGAAGTAGAGCAGTTCTCTTTTTGTTAAATTGTATGCAGAGGTCGGAAATTACGCCGAGGGGATTTCTATCGTGAATTTAGTTCCTTTGTCTGTCTTAGAATCCACTTTTATTTTCAGTTCCAAAAGTTCTGCTATCTTTTTAACCGTAGCAAGACCGAGTCCGTTGCCGCGGGTGTTTCGCGACTTGTCCGCGCGGAAATATTTATCGAACATTCTTCGCTTTGTCTCTTCGTCCATTCCGATGCCGTCGTCTGCTATCGTCACCGATATTTTTTCGTCGCTTTCCGTAACGTAAACTCCCACTTTCCCGTTCTCACGCGAGTATTTTATCGCGTTGTCGAGTACGTTTATAAACATTCGGCTTAAAAGTTCGTCGTTGCTTTTAACCGTACATTCCCCGAAGTCTGCGTCTATTTCGATATTTTTTTTCTCCCATTCGGGTTGCAGGGTGAGTATACTCTTTCTGAGCAGTTCCGAAAGGTCGAACTCCCTTTCGACAACCTCTAATCGATTGCTTTGAATCCTGTCGAGCATAAGCGTGCTTGCCGTTAAATCCACGAGCCTGTCCGACTCGGAAACGATAAACGACAGATACTCTTTCGCCTCTTCGTCGGATATGTTTCCTTTCGCAATCAGTTTCGCAAATCCTCTTATCGAGACTATGGGCGTTTTCAGTTCGTGCGAGAAATCGTTGATAAAATCGTCTTTTTCCTCTTCCGCTCGTCTGAGTGCGAGGGCGACGGTCTCTATCGCTTCGCCGATTTTTTTATAATCGGAAACGAGTTTTCCGAGTGAAATCTCGTAGTCTCCTCGGGATATTCTATCGGTCGCTTCGCGTATTTTCGCCGCGTCCTCGTCGCGTTTTTTGTATCTTAAATACCACAGGCACAGCAAAATTGCGGCAACGCAGGCAAATACGAACGCGAAAAACGCAATGCCGTTACTCATATTGACGGTTACAGCCCCCGTCTTTATTAGTATGAACGTAACGAAAAAACCGAACAGACATGCGAGTATTATCGCCGTTACCGCGTATATCGCTTCCGCTATCAGCGATTTTTCGGGCTTTCTCTTCTTATTCATCTGATTTTACCGCCTTGTATCCGAGACCTCTCACCGACTTTATCTCGATAGATTTCACCCCTTGCAACTTTTCCCTTATGCGGTTGATATGTACGTTCAAGGTGTGGTCGTCTTTATCCGTCGCGCCCCATATTTCTTCCATGAGTTCGTTTCTCGTGAATATCTTTCCGAGCGAGGAAGCGAGTTTGAAAAGGAGCAGAAATTCTTTCTGCGTGAGGTCGATTTCCGTATCGCCGACCGTCGCCGTAAGTTTGGAAAAGTCAAGCGATAAGTCGTTAAAACGCAGTTTTTGTTCGGAAACGGCTTTGCTTCTGCGCAGCAGAGCCTTGATGCGTAAAAGCAGTTCTTCCTCGTCTACGGGCTTAGTCATATAGTCGTCTGCGCCGACCATAAACCCGTAGTGTTTATCCGACGGCGATTGCTTCGCCGTGACGATTATAATGGGAACGTCCGCATCCTTACGTCTTATCGCTTCCGTGAGGCGAAAACCGCTCATATCGGGGAGCATAATATCCGCTAAAATAAGGTCGGGGCGAACTTCGTCTATAAGCGATAACGCCTCTGCGGACGAAAACGCGGAAACGGGTTTGTAGCCGCCGTTTCTTAAAACTATGGACATTAGTTTGTTGGTCGGGATATCGTCCTCGACTATGAGTATTGAAAACATATTACAAGTATATCATATTTTTTCGGTTTGTAAAAGCGTTTTCGGCAAAATCGTGAAAATGCAATTAAATATGTGAAACGTGCATAAAAAGGGGAGTTATACGCTTTAAAATCGTTTACTTGCCCGAAAAAATGTGCTAATATTAAGACAAAGAGAAATGCGAAAGACCGAATGAAACGCAAACGGAGGGTACTACAATGTTGGAACTTAGGGAAATCGTAAAAGAATATTACACGCAGGACGAAACGGTGCAGGCTTTAAAAGGGGTGAGCGTTAAATTCCGCGAAAGCGAATTCGTTTCGATTTTAGGTCCGTCGGGCTGCGGCAAGACCACGCTTTTGAATATCGTCGGCGGTCTCGACCGTTACACTTCGGGCGACCTTATCATAAACGGCAAAAGTACCACCAAATTTACCGATAAAGATTGGGATACCTATCGCAATCACTCGATAGGTTTCGTATTTCAGAGTTACAATCTTATCCCTCATCAGACGGTACTCGAAAACGTCGAACTCGCTCTCACTCTTTCGGGCGTAAAAGCCGCCGAAAGGCGTGAAAGGGCGATAGCCGTGCTTGAAAAAGTCGGACTCGGCAGTAAAATCAACGCCCGACCCAACCAACTTTCGGGCGGTCAGATGCAGAGAGTCGCTATCGCGAGAGCGTTAATCAATAATCCCGACATTCTGCTTGCGGACGAACCGACGGGAGCCCTCGATAGTAAAACGAGCGTGCAGATTATGGATTTACTGAAAGAAATCTCGTCCGAAATGCTTATAATCATGGTCACGCACAACCCCGAACTCGCCGAAAAGTATTCGTCGAGAATTATAAGGCTTTTGGACGGCGAACTCGTCGGCGACGACAATCCCGTGTCCGACGAAGAGGCGGCTGAAATCATAAAAGCGGACGAGGAGAAAGAGGCGAAACTCGCGGCGGAAACGGCGGACTCTGCGAACGCTTCCGACGGAAATTCAATCGACCGCGTTAAGCAAAAGAAAAAAAGAACTTCGATGTCTTTTCTGACGGCTTTATCGCTCAGTTTCAAGAATTTACTTACTAAAAAGACGAGAACTCTGCTCGTTTCGTTCGCGGGGAGTATCGGCATAATCGGAATCGCGATAATATTGTCGCTCTCCAGCGGATTTCAGAATTACATAAACGGCGTGCAGAGAGATACTCTTTCGAATTACCCCGTGCAGATAATGCGGCAGTATACGAATTATTCCTCGCTTATGACGGGAAGAGGAACGGTGGAAAGAGACAAGTCGGGCAGGTATCCCGAAGGCAGCGACCTCAAAGTCAACGATTCGATGGGCGAATTGTACAGGGAATTTATGAAAGGGACGCAGCCGAACGATATACGGTCGTTTAAGTACTATCTCGATAGCATCGGCTACGACAAAACGAAAATCACAGCCGTGCAGTATTCCTACTCGGTCGATTTCAACGTTTACGGCAAGCCTTACGGCGGCGCGGACGGCGAGACCAAACTCATCAAAAACGCCATTAAAGATATGATAAAGAAATGGAGCGATGAGAGCGGAACGGGTACTACGATAGGCGGAATGGACGCAAGCGATATGTATTTCCCGGTATGGTCGGAAATGATCGACAACGTTGACGTTATAAAGAGTCAGTATCAACTCGTAGGAGATAACAGCAAGTGGATATCGACGGAGGATACCGATAAAATACTGATAGTGGCTAACACATATAACGAAATACCGAGTTACGTTCTCGCATCCGTCGGTCTGGCTCCGACGCCGTCGCTGAAAGACGAGATGCCCGATATAACGTATAAAGCCGAAGACCTCGTAGGTATGGAATATTACCTTCTCGCGAAACCGTTGACTTATGTTAAGGAATCGGAAAAGAAATACGTCGAAGAAACCGACGAAAGCAAACTTGAAGAACTCGCGAAAACCAAGGGCAGAAAAGTGACCGTCGCCGGGGTTATCAGACCGAAAGAAGGCGTGGCGGCGACCTCGATAAGCGGTTATCTCGTGTATTCGTCGGGACTTACCAAGGCTCTTATTTCGGATATGAATAATACCGAACTCGTAAAAGAGCAGAGAAAAGAATTTATAGACGCCGAAGAAAACGGCGGAAAAGCGACGAATTTATTGAAAGGCGTCGAGGTTCTGAACAATCAGAACGACGTATACGACGTTCTCGGCGGCGTAGGACTCGTTGATCCCGAGAGTCCGAGCGCGATAAACATTTATCCCGCCACTTTCGAGGATAAAGAATACGTAAATTCGCTTATCGAAGCGTACAACAGGCAATTCCCCGAAGAGGGCGAAGGCTCGGAAAAACGCATTAAATACGACGATTATCTCGGAATGGCGTTGTCGTCGATGACTACGATAATAAACGCCGTGTCTTACGTTCTTATCGGTTTCGTTTCGGTATCGCTCGTCGTTTCGTCGATAATGATAGGAATAATAACCTATATTTCGGTACTCGAAAGGATAAAGGAGATAGGCGTTCTCAGGGCTTTGGGCGCGTCGAAAACAGACGTTTCACGCGTATTCAACGCGGAAACGCTGATTATAGGCTTTGCCGCCGGCATAATCGGAATAGGTATAACCGTACTTTTAAACATACCGATAAGTCTTATTATAAAATCGCTCGCCGGAATATCGAACGTGGCGGTGTTGCCGTGGCAGGGCGGATTGATACTCGTTGCGATATCGATGGTGTTGACGCTTATTGCAGGGCTGATACCGTCGAGAATGGCGGCGAAAAAAGATCCCGTAATCGCCCTTCGTTCGGAATAAGAAAGGGTCGCGGGAAATTTCTTGTAAAAACTCCGCTTATTTCTCCCGATATTAAAGGCTCCCCTAATCAAGGGGAGCCTTTTTGCTTATTGACGTTTTGGGGTTATATTATGCCCGCTTTTTTCTTCGCTATAAGTCTGCCGTAGTCCTTGTAAACGGTCGAAACCACTTCGTCCCACGTGACGTACAGGTCTCTTTTCGCGCCCTCGGCAACCTTGCGGTAATATTCGTCGTCGTTTAAAATCTGTTCGATTTTTTCGGCGAACGCCTCGTCGCTTGGGTCTGCGATAAATCCGTTTACGTCCTCCGTTACCGTCCCTGCGGTTTTTGCGCCCCTCAAAAAGACGGTGGGGGTACCCTGACACGCCGCCTCTATCTGAACGAGCGAGTTTGCGTCGTACAGAGACGGAAATAAAAACAATTTAGCCCTCGCGTAGATTTTTTCGAGAGTTTCCGCTTCGGCGATTTTGCCGCACATAATTACGCGGTCGCAAATTGCGAGCTTTTCGAGTAGTTTTTTAAACTCGTCCTCGTCCTGACCCGTTCCGACGAAAAGCATTTTAAATTCATAGCCTTTGTCTTTGAGAATTTTTAACGAACGGGCAATGAGTTGTATGTTTTTAAGATAATTTATTCTTCCTACGAACAAGAGAACCGTCTCGTCCTCTCTAAGCCCGAATTTCTCGTTTACGAACTTATAGGCGGACTTTTTATCTTCGATCGGGGTATGGGAAGTCGCGTTTTTACGAACGAAACAGGGCGCTTTCAGATTGTATTCGTCGACGTAAAGAGCGCGAATCGAATCGTTTACGGCGTAACACTCGTTGCAGGCGTTGAACGTCTGCATAATGAAGAACATCGCTATATCGACGCTCGATTTCAGTTTCAGAACTCTTTCGCAGTCCTGTTTGTATTGCGAGTGGAGGGTTGCGACGACGGGAACGCCGTAATTTTTCGCGTATTCCACGCCGACCTGACCGACGGAAAAAGGCGAATGAATGTGAACGATATCGAGATCGCTTTTGTTGAGTTCGTCGATAAAATTTCCGTCAAAACCCGGCGTGGGGATAGCGTAGTCGTATTTTTTAAAAAACAAGGCGTTACACCTTACGACTTTGTAGGGGAAATCGTCCTTATAACTTTCGTCCGAACTCTTCGGACAAAAAACCGTAACGTCTGCGACTTTTGAAAGTCTGGTCGCGTAGTTGTCGACGACTTTAATTACGCCGTCAATCATAGGATAGAATACGTCAACAAAAATTCCTATTTTCATATTGTTATTCCTTATATCGGGCGCTGTGCCCTGTGATTTGTATTTGGGAACGGGACGCCCTTTTCTTAAAAATACAAGCGTTTTTTAGAGTTCTTTGGGGCGCTGTCCCCTACGGTAGGTGTATTTTCGGGACGTCGAGGCGCCGTCCCCTACGATACGTTTAATTTCGGGACGCCCTTTTCTTAAAAACGTGAGCGGTTTTTAGAGTTCTTTGGAGCGCCGTCCCCTACGGTAGGTATATTTTCGGGACGTCGAGGCGCCGTCCCCTACGATACATTTAATTTCGGGACGTCCTTTTCTTAAAAACGTGAGCGTTTTTTAGAGTTCTTTGGCGTGCTGTCCCCTACGGTAGGTATATTTTCGGGACGTCGAGGCGCCGTCCCCTACGATATGTTTAATTTCGGGACGCCCTTTTATTAAAAACGCGAGCGTTTTTTAGAGTTCTTTGGAGCGCCGTCCCTTACGGTTGAAAGCGTATCGAATCATAAAAATACGATTTGAAGCGGAAATTTACTATTGCGGTTAAATGTAATATTTATCTTCTATCCACCGTATCGGGTTGTTTTTTATATAATTTTTTCTGACTACGTAATCGTCAAAATCTCTTATAATGTGTTCCATATACGAACGTTGAAAAACGTTATAGCCTGTCTCTTTATTACATAGCCTCTTAAACGCTGCAATTACTCGTGGCGATTTTGCGTTTGCCGGTGTGTGCGAAGCCGTAGGGGACGGTGCCCCCGACGTCCCGCCGCTAAATTCGTCTGCATTATTACAAAGTGAAGCCGTAGGGGACGGCGCCCTCGATGTCCCGCAATTTTTGCTTCCCGAACATTCTAACGCTACGATTATATGTATATGGTTTGGCATAATAACGTAATCGTCTATTTTAACGCCGTCTATTCGTTCGCTTGATAAAATATATTTCTCGGCTGTTTTCCCGACCTCGGTCAATTCCACGTTTACGGTATCGCTGCCGTCGGAACGTTTTTCGGTTTTAATTTCGGAAAATATTTTCTCTCTGCTTTTTGAACAAATTGTTATGAAATACACGCCGTCTACATTGTAATCATATTCGGCAAGACGTATAATTTTCCTATCCGGAAGGGTTTGTTTTTTCATTTTACGGAATATTCAACGTGGCGATTCGGTTCGACTAAAACCGTCTTGTAATCGGTGTAAATTACGCTTCCCGATTTCGCTTTCGGCGGTTTTTTCACGAATTTTTTGAACGTATAATCGACGGGTATCTTCGTGCCTCCTTGCCCGTCGCTGTAATACGCGCATATCTCCGCGGCAATTTCTATAACTTTGTCGGGTATCGTCTCGCCTTTGGTCTCGATTATAACGTGCGAGGAGTGATAACCTTTTGTGTGAAGCCACAAATCGTCTTTGAACGCCCGCCCCGTAAGTCTGTCGTTCTGAACGTTGTTTTTGCCGCATTTCACGACGTATCCGTCGATGACGTACTCTCTGTAAGGACTTTCTTTCGTATCTTTTTTGCGGAATTTCGGCTGCGGAATTACTCCGTTTTCCATAAGTTCGTCCTCTACGTCTGCAAAATCCGAGATTTTTTCAGCCGAATTTATCTCGTAAAGTACCGATTTTAAGTACGCGAGTTCCTTTTCCGTTTCTTCTTTTTGCGGAATGGCGATTTCCAACGTCCTCTTTTGCTTCGCGTACTTTTTGAAATACTTCTGCGCGTTCTTGTTCGCCGAAAGCGTTTTATCGAGCGTGATTTTTACAGGTTTATTTTCGTCGTAATAGTTTTCGAGCGTGACTTCGCCCGCCCCTTGCTTAACCATATACGAATACGCGGTTAAAAGTTCGCCTTTGAGCCGCAAGGTCTCGTTGTCCGAGGATTCGAGTATTTTTTCTTCTTCCGCTTGTAATTTTTTTGTGTTTTTCTTTATAAGTCCGCTTATTTTGTCGGCGAGTTGCTTCTGTTTTGCCGAAAACCCTTTTTTTACGTCTCGGTCGGTGTAATAGGCGTCCATTCCGTCCGACAGATTGTCGAAATACCTCTTTTCGCCCGTCACTACCGAATAATCGAAAACGTAAAAATCCCTCTGCTTGCCTTCGCCCGCGATATTTCCCTTAATCGGCGGATTTAAATACAGGTCGTATAACTTCCCGTAAATCTCTTCGGGAGAAGTAATGCCCTTGACTCTTTCGGCAAATTCGAGGGCGGTTATAAAGGAGAAGCCCTTGAAGTTCCGGAATATAAAATCGCCGAGGTCTTGACCGTTATATGCGGATAATCGACTTATAGAGCCGTTTTTATCGCTTAATGCCGCCTTGTCCTGAGGTTTCGGGAAAAGGTATTTCGCCCCCGAAAGGGTCACTCTCGAAGTCGCTACGTCGAGCGGAGCGTTTTTAAGGCAACCTAAAATCACGCCGTTTTCGGTGAGAATAAGGTTGGAGTATTTGCCCATAATCTCGGCGTATAAAATTTTGCGGGTGTTCTCTCTGAAATCGTTTTTGCACGCAAAAGACACGGCGACGATTCTTTCAAAGTCAACCGCGGTTACGCTTTCAATCGTCGCGCCGAGCAGGTGCTTGCGTAGAAGCATACAGAAGTTGGGGGCGACTTTCGGGTTGGGCTTTTCTTCCGAGATAAACGAAACGCGGCAGTTTTCGGCGTTCGACGAAAGGACGAGAACGAGGCTTCCCGTTTTCGAGTAGGTGAGAAGATATACGTCGTCCTTGTCGGGTTGCGAAACTCTGTTGATTTTCGCGCCGCTTAAAATGCGGTTCAATTCCGCCGCCGTGTGTTTTATCGAAAATGCGTCCTGTGGCATAACCTGTCGTCCTTTTTTAACGCGATTGACCGAAACCGTCGGTCGCTTATGACACAATTATATATAATTTTATTATAAAAGTAAAATTTATTGACCGAATAATTTGCAAAATCGGGAAAAATATGTTAGAATAGTTCCACGCGACGATTTTTGGCGACGAGAAACGGCAGAAATCGCAGAATCGCCACGGGCGGGTTTAAGAGAAATCGCCTGAGGCTAACGACGGAAACAATCTGTAAGGAGTATAAATAATGAAGTACAGTTACGAAAAAGGCGATAAAAGTACGATAAAACTCACCGTAACGCTTACCGCGAAAGAATGGAACGGAATGCAGGACGAGGCTTACGAAAAGACGAAGTTCAAGTATCAGGTTCCGGGATTTCGAAAGGGACACGTTCCCAAGTCCGTAATCGAACAGCAGTACGGCAAGGGCGCGTTTTACGAAGAGGGAATCAATCTCGCGTTCGCGAAATATTACTACGATATTCTTGAAAAAGAAACCTCGATAGAACCCATCGACCGTCCCGACGTGTCGATTGACAAACTCGACGAAAAGGGCTTGACCTTTACGGCGGTTGTACCCGTTAAACCCGAAGTAAAACTCGGCGATTATAAAGGTATAAAGATTGAAAAAGTTGAGTATAATGTTAAAGACGACGACGTCGCTTCCGAGGTAAACAGGCTTTTGGAGCAGCATTCTACCGAAGAAAACATCGAAGGAAGAGCGGCTAAGGACGGAGATATAACCGTAATAGATTACAGCGGCGCGATAGACGGCGTTAAGTTCGACGGGGGAACGGCCGAAAAGCAGACTCTCGTTTTGGGAAGCGGAACGTTTATTCCCGGATTCGAAGAAGGCGTTGTCGGAATGAATATCGGCGACACCAAAGACATAACGGTTAAATTCCCCGACGACTACGGCGCGGAAGAACTCAAAGGCAAAGAGGCTGTTTTCACCGTAACTCTTCACGAGATTAAGGAGAAGAAACTCCCCGAACTTACCGACGAGTTTGTCAAAGACAAGACGGGAAGCGAAACGGTAGAGGCTTACAAGGCGTCGGTTAAGGAGAAACTCGAAAAAGCCAACGCGCAGAGAGCGGAAAGAGAGATCGAAGATAAACTCATCAAGGCTATTTCCGAAAAGAGCGAAGTCGAAATCCCCGACAGTCTTACGGAAAGAGAAATAGACAACATGGTACAGCAGGCTTCTTACAGACTTATGTATCAGGGTCTTAAATTCGAAGATTATCTCAAATACACCAACCAGACTATGGAATCTTACAGAGACGGACTTAAAGACGCCGCGAAAGACCACGTTAAAACCCAACTCGTTATCGACAAGATTTTAACGGACGAAAAAATCGAGGCGACGAAAGAGGAAGTAGACGCGAAGATCGCCGAGCAGGCGGAGTCGGTCGGAAAGAGCGCGGACGAGTACGCTAAGACTATCAGCGATAAACAGCGCGGATATATCGAAAACGGCATCGTAATCGACAAATTGTTCAAATTCCTTAAAGACAACAATACGATTGCTTAGTCGGGTTGAACTGTCAGAAAAATAAAAACTAAGGGGGTAATTGCATAATTACCCCCGTTTTATCTCAATTACCTGTGGCTGAACGGAGGCAAATATGTCACTTATTCCTATGGTCGTGGAGCAGACCGACAGAGGCGAGCGTTCCTACGACATTTATTCCAAACTTTTAGAAGAGCGTATAATATTCATTACGGGCGAAATCAACGACGCGGTTGCGAACACCGTCGTCGCCGAACTGCTTTACTTAGAGGCGAAAGACAGTACGAAAGATATAGATATATACATCAACAGCCCCGGCGGAAGCGTGACCTCGGGTCTTGCGATTTACGACACTATGAACTTTATCAAGTGCGACGTATCGACGATATGTATCGGAATGGCGGCGAGTATGGCGGCGTTCCTGCTTTCGAGCGGCAAAAAAGGTAAGCGTTACGCCCTTCCGTCGTCCGAAATAATGATTCATCAGCCTTTGGGCGGCGCGCAGGGACAGGCGAGCGATATAAAGATTCAGGCGGAGCATATTCTCGCGTTGAAGAAAAAACTC
>SAMEA104315420__coassemble_839_pt1 | contig 16538 bp, 13 predicted proteins | sample SAMEA104315420__metabat2_high_PE_021 | metagenome-assembled genome bin SAMEA104315420 (sample SAMEA104315420) | gut metagenome | biome: Monkey gut; feature: monkey-associated habitat; material: faeces | place: China | collected 2013 | reverse complement strand
AAGTCGTACTCACGGCAACTCACGATACCGCGTCGGCGGTAATGGCGGTACCCGAACTCGGAATGCCTCTTTATATATCGAGCGGAACGTGGTCTCTTCTCGGAATAGAAAGTCCGAAAGCGATAGCGACGAAAGAGGCCTTGGCAGCCAACTTTACGAACGAGGGCGGCTACGGAAGAACCACTCGTTTCCTTAAAAACATAATGGGTCTTTGGATGATACAGAACGTCCGCAAAGAACACGGCAAAAAGTATAGTTGGGGAGACTACGTCTTAATGGCTAAGGAGGCGAAAGATTTCCGCAGCATAGTAGACGTGAACGATCCTGTGTTCTTAGCCCCCGCGAGTATGATCGACGCCATAAGAGAATACTGCGTCAAAACAAATCAGAAAGCCCCCGAAACCCCCGGTGAAATCGCCCTTTGCGTATACGACAGTTTAGCCGTATGCTACGCGAAAGCGATAGACAATATCGAGGCGATAACGGGTATGAAGTTCGATACCGTTCATATCGTCGGAGGCGGTTCGATGAACGGATACTTAAACGAACTCACCGCAAAGCGTTCGGGCAGGAAAGTCATGACGGGACCCGTAGAGGCTACCGCTATCGGAAATATTATCGCTCAACTTCTTTACGACGGAGCGGTTAAGGATATAAATTCCGCGAAAATGCTTGTAAAAGATTCGTTCGACGTACAAACTATCGGATAAATCGTAATAATTCACCCTCGGACTAATATAAATGTATAGGGGTGAATTATTTTGTTAAAACTAAACGACAGGAAACTCAGCGTTATAACCGCGATAATTCTGGTATTTATAATCTGCGGAATTGTCGCGGTTTGTTCTATTCCCGGCGAAACGGTCGTTATAAACGGCGGCAAGGGTTACGCTCCTATCTACAACGGCGACAGGAGTAAAAACGGAGTCGCTCTTTCGTTCAACGTGTACGAGGGAACTGAAATCGTAGAGGGAATACTCGACGTTTTAGACGAAAAAAACGCTAAAGCGACCTTTTTCATCGGCGGCTGTTGGGCTGACGACAATATCGATACGGTAAAAAAGATACTTGAAAAAGGTCACGAAATAGGCAGCCACGGGTATTTTCATAAAGACCATTCCAAACTGACCGAAGAGCAGAACAGAGCGGAAATGGAACTTCTGCACGCCCTTATAAAGAAAGAAACGGGCGTTGAAATAAAGTACTTCGCGCCGCCGTCGGGAGCGTTTTCCAAAACCACTTTGAAAGTTGCCGAGTCGATGGGCTATAAAACCATACTGTGGAGTAAGGACACTATCGACTGGCGTGATAAAAACGCGACGACCGTATATAACAGAGCGACTAAAAACGTTTCGGGCGGAGATATTATACTTATGCACCCGAAAGAACATACTTTAAAGGCGTTGCCCGATATACTCGATTATTACGAAAAAATCGGGTTGAGAGCGGTCTGTATAAGCGAATGTATACAAGGAATATGATATTTGAAAAAAGATACGAAAACGGACTGAGGCTCGTAGTCGTCCCAATGGAAGCGATGCTTTCCGTCACCGCGGGGATTATGGTAGGAGTCGGCAGTTGTTTTGAAAACGAAAGCGAAAACGGCATATCTCATTTCATAGAACACACCACGTTCAAAGGGACGAAGAGATTTAATTCTTACGGACTTTCGTCAGCGTTCGACGATATAGGGTCTCAGGTCAATGCGTTTACCTCAAAAGAAACGACCTGCTATTACGTCAAGAGTACCGAAACGGCGTTGGAGCGTTCTTTTGAACTTCTGTCGGATATGTTTTTAAATTCGACTTATAAAAAAGCCGAACTCGAAAAGGAAAAGGGCGTAGTTATCGAGGAGATAAATATGTGTCTCGATACCCCCGAGGACCTATGTCTCGACAATCTTTCGGAGGCGTATTTCGGCAATCAGGGACTCGGAAAGACGATTCTCGGAACTTACGACAACGTAAAATCGTTCGATAAATCGGGAATAGAGAAATTCAGAAAGCGGTTCTATAACGCCGATAACGCGGTAATCTCTTTTGCGGGACGCATTACGAAAGAAACCGCCGAAAAACTCGTCGAAAAGTACTTTTTGCCCTATGTTTCCGATTTAAAATCGGAAGAGAAAAACGGCGGCGATTTCGCGCTGAACGAAGGCGTTAAAAAAGTTAAAAAAGATATAGAGCAAACGCATATCGGACTTGCTTTCGAAGGAATAAAATACGACGACGATATGATTGACTCGATGAACGTTTTAAACAACGTTACGGGCGCGGGAATGAGCAGCAGGCTTTTTCAGAAAATAAGGGAAGAAATGGGACTTTGTTACACCGTATATTCCTATCCGTCCTGCTATCTTTCGACGGGGACTTTCGCGGTTTACGCAGGCGTTACGCCCGAGAGCGCGGAAAACGCCGTCTCGGCTATCTTCGACGTTTTAAAAGAGTTGAAGAGAAACGGCATTACGAAAGAGGAGTTCGAGAGGGGAAAGGCGCAGACTATAAGTTCGTTTGCTTTCGGACAAGAAAGCACTTCCTCGCAAATGCTTTTATACTCGAAATATCTCCTTTCGACGGATAAAATATTCGACGTTGACGCCAAACTCGAGCGAGTTAAAAATCTGAGTATAGATAAAATAGGCGAACTTTTAGACAGAATGAACTTCGAGAGATATTGCGTATCGCTCGTCGGGAAAGACGTAGCCGATTAAGTTATGGTTTTGTAAAATTTATTGCTGTTTTTATATTTTCGGTTGACAATTCGGGTATAAAAATATTATAATATAGCCGATATAAGGTGTAAAACACCGTTTGCACAAGGAGAGGACATGAATTCCAGATACGAAGAGGCGAAAGCCATATACGCTAAATACGGAGTCGATACCGACGCCGCTATAAAAAAACTTAAAACCGTTCCGGTTGCCGTACATTGCTGGCAGGGTGACGACGTTACGGGTTTTGATCACGACGGACCTTTAACGGGCGGTATTCAGACTACGGGAAATTATCCCGGTAAGGCTAAAACTCCCGAACAACTTATGCAGGATATGGACAAGGCGATGTCGCTTTGCCCCGGCAAAAAGAAGTTGAATCTTCACGCCTGCTACGCCATTTTTGAGAAAGGCGAGTTCGTAGACAGAGACAAGATAGAACCCAAGCACTTCAAAAAATGGGTTGAATTTGCGAAAGAGAGGGGAATGGGTATCGACTTTAACCCCACGTTCTTCTCGCACCCCATGGTTAAAAACGGACTTACGCTTACAAGCCCCGATGAAAACGTCAGAAAGTTCTGGGTAAATCACGGTAAGGCTTGCGTGAGAATATCCGAATATTTCGCAAAAGAAACGGGTATTCCCTGCGTAATGAATATTTGGATAGGCGACGGATTCAAGGACGTTCCCGCAGACAGAATGGGACCGAGACTCAGGTATAAGAAATCGATTGAAGAAATTCTTTCCGAACCGTTCGACAGAAATCTCGTAAAACCGTGCGTCGAGTCGAAAGTATTCGGAATAGGCGTAGAATCTTATACGGCGGGCAGCGCGGAATTTACTTTAAGTTTCGCCGCAATGCACGAAGGTTGCCTTCCGCTTATGGACAACGGACACTATCACCCGACAGAACTCGTTTCGGATAAGATCCCCGCGCTTTTGTGCTTCTTCCCCGAGATTGCTTTGCATATAACGAGGGGCGTAAGATGGGATTCCGACCACGTTCTTCTTTTCGACGACGAGACGAAAGAAATGGCTAAGGAAATCGTCAGATGCGACGCTTTGGACAGGGTTTATATGGCTCTCGATTACTTCGACGCGAGCATCAACCGTATTTCGGCTTGGGTCGTAGGTATCAGAAGTTGGCAAAAGGCTCTTCTTTCCGCTATGGTTACGCCTGACGCGATGCTTAAAAATTTGCAGGACGAGGCGAACTTCACGAAACTTATGGTAATGCAGGAAGAAATGAAGACCATGCCGTTCGGCGACGTCTGGGCTGAATATTGCAGAGAATGCGGAGTTGCCGCCGATACTTCGTGGTACGACGAGATCATGAAGTACGAAAAGGATGTTTTATCCGCAAGATAATTCAATAAAAACAAAAACGGGCGCAAATTATTTGCGCCCTTGATTATAAGGAAGTGTTAAAAATGATTAAAATAGACGTAATATCGGGTTTTTTGGGCGCAGGAAAAACAACGCTCATCAAAAAGTTGTTTGAAAGTAAACTGAAAAACGAAAAAGTCGTTCTTATCGAAAACGAATTCGGCGAAATAGGCGTGGACGGGTCGTTCTTAAAAAACAGCGGAGTACAGATCAAGGAAATAAATTCGGGTTGTATATGCTGCTCGCTCGTCGGCGATTTTTCTAAATCTATGAAAGAACTCGTAGAGAATTACGCTCCCGACAGAATTATAATAGAACCGTCGGGCGTGGGTAAACTTTCCGATATAATTAAGGCTATCGAGAAAGTGGACGAGCCTTTGAAGATAAATATCGTAGCAACCGTAGTTGACGGCGGCAAATGCAAAATGTACTACAAGAACTTCGGCGAGTTTTACGACGATCAGGTCAAACAGGCGAATACTATCATTGTTTCCAAAGCCGATAAACTTACGAACGATAAGGTTTTGGCGGCTGTCGAACTTATAAAGTCGCTTAATCCCCACGCAACCGTAGTAACTACGCCTGTAACCGAACTCGAAGCGGATAAACTTCTCGAAGTTCTCGAGGGAGATACGCATAACGTTGACGCTCTTTTGAAGAGCCTCGAACTTGACGAGCATGATGTTCACGGACATTGTTGTCATCACGACCACGACGATGACGACGGGGACGAACACGACCATTGCTGCCACCACGACCACGACGATGACGACGAGGACGAACACGACCATTGTTGTCATCACGACCACGACGATGACGATGAGGACGAACATGATCATTGTTGTCATCACGAGCATGGCGAACACGAGCATCATCACCATCATCATGCCGACGAAGTGTTTACGAGTTGGGGCGTAGAAACTCCCGTTTCGTTCACTAAGGAAAAACTCGAAGCCGCATTAAAGACTTTATGCGACGAAAACGCGGGTCTCGGAGTAATTTTAAGAGCGAAAGGGGTTGTAAAAGCGGCTGACAACGGAAAATGGTATTATTTCGATCTCGTTGCGGGCGATTATGAAATAAGACTCGGCGAACCCGATTACACGGGTAAGCTTTGCGTTATAGGTTCTAAGATTGACGAGAAGAAAATCGAAAATCTCTTTTTAGGAGAATAAAATATGGCAAGAACCTTCCCCGCGGTACTCGTAAGAGGAATACTTGAAAGCGGAAAAACCACCTTTATAATAGATTCGCTTTTAAACGGCGATTTCGGCGATATAGGCAGAGTACTCGTTTTATCGACAGAAGAGGGCGAAGTCGAGTATGACCCGTCCGCTCTTGCGAAAGTTAACGCCGTATACTATCAGTTTGAAAGCCCCGAAGATTTCACAGTCGAAAAAATCAACGATTTGATAAGGGTAAATAAGCCGCACGCTTTATTTATCGAAGAAAACGCAATGTGGGATTGGGAAAATATCAAACTCCCGCCTTACGTTATGGTCGAACAGACTTTCACGATTATCGACGCTACCACGTTCAAAATTTACTTCAACAATATGAGACAGAAGTTTCAGGATATGGTAGGTTCTTCCGACATCGTTATAATGAACAGATGCGAAGAGTCGTCGGAAATGGCGGGGTACAAGAGAAGTCTGAAACTTATCAATAAAAACGCGTATTTCATCACTCTCGGTAAAGACGGAAACCCCGTCAGTTTCGTAGAGGAATTGCCTTATAAAATCGCCGACGAAATGAAGATTTCCGACGCTGATTTCGGCGTGTTTTATATCGATACTTTCGACAATCGGTCGAGGTACGAGGGGAAGATAGTCGAGTTTAACTGTATGACGGTTTTATCGTCGAAACTACCCGAAAACACTTTTGTTGCGGGCAGACTCGCAATGACTTGTTGCGCGAACGATATTCAACTTATAGGACATTTGTGTTCGTCGAATAAACCCTTGAAACTCAAAAACAAAGCGTGGGTTCATTTGAGGGCGAGAATACATTATCTATCCGAAAACGAGCAGGACGAACCGCAGATAATTCTCGAATATTTAAAGTCGGAGCCGATAACGGAAATCGAAAATCCCGTAGTTTCTTTACAGTAAGAATAATATATAAAATTTGCAAATTAGAAAAAGGGACGTCGCCTTAAAGCCGCCGTCCCGTATAATTGCAAATCAAATAAAAACAAGGTACCTGATACTTTTGTCAGGTATCTTGTTTTTTTTAAACCTTTTTTCCGATAACGAATAATCCAATAGCATTAGTCCAACGGACTTATAATCGTTCTGTGTTTTTTTGCCAATCTTCTGTTTAACGATTCGAAACAGAATGTGAGAGCCTTGCCCAAAATGACGTCCGCTTCTATTAAGCATAAGAGCAAAGTCACATATTGCCAGTTATGAGCGAAATCGGTTGTGATATTCGGCAATTTCATCATAAGCGGCATAAATCGACAGAGGCAAACGACCGACGTAATTACTATAATTGCCGTAACGATAAATCTGTAAAGGTTGTACGGCTTGCATATAATATAGAAATACGAGATACCTCCGAACGTCAACGCCGCAACGAGAAGAGTATTGAACATTCCGTTCGTCGGCGTGTTGAATTGTATCGGCGTGTGCTTGTCGAGTATTTTAAAGAGTAAAATATTAAACATCAAAATACAAGTGCCGGGCAGGGCGTGCGATATCAGATAGCCGATAAATTTTCCGTGGACTTTGTTTGTATTCGGTTGCATCGAAAGGGCAAACGAACCGAAGCCTATAACGAGCATTTCGAGAAGCATCATCATACTGCTTTCGAGCAAAAACAATTCTTTCGAGAAAATCGAAACTATTGCGAGAGCCATGGTAAACAGCGTTTTCATAAGGAAAAGCGAGGACGATTTCTCGATATTGTTTATAACCCTTCGACCCTCTGCAACGACGTGCGGAATAGAGTTGAAGTTGTTGTCCATTAAAACTATATGGGCGATATTTTTCGTCGCGTCGCTTCCCGTTGCTACCGTTATGGAACAATCGGACTCTTTCATTGCGAGGATATCGTTTACGCCGTCGCCCGTCATTGCGACGGTGTGGCCGACGGATTTTATCGCTTTAACAAGAATCGCTTTCTGATCGGGCGTAACTCTTCCGAAAACGTTGTATTTGTTCGCAACGTTTATGACCTCGGTTTCGTTCATCCCCTCCAAACTTACGAATTTGTCCGCGCCGTCTATTCCCGCGCGTCTTGCGACTTCGGCTACGGTCATGGGGTTATCGCCCGAAATAACTTTCACGGCGACGTCGTTTTTCTTAAACCAGTCGATTGTCTTTATCGCGTCTCTTCTGATATTGTCGCTGAGAGTTATAAGAGCGAAAGGTCTTACGTCTTTCGGTATTTTGTCGTCTTCGATAGGTTTATCGGATTTTGCGAGCATCAGAACCCTTTGTCCGAGAGAAGTGTAGTGTTCGATCTGATTTTTCACCGACGAACCCATATATCTTTTTTCGATAATAAATTCGGGCGCGCCAAGTACGAAAGTTCCGATTTCTTCTTTGTTGTTGGTAAACGTTACCGCCGAATATTTTCGTTCGGACGAAAACGGTATTTTTTTACTCGATACGAGTTTCGATTGATTGCCGAAATAATTTTTAAGCGCTCTTGCCGTTTGATTGTTGTCGTTTAAGGCGTGTTGCATAGAGGCGATTATTTCGTTTACCGAATACGGATAAGTGCTGTTGAACAGAATACAGTTCGAGACTTTCATTCTGCCGTCTGTAATCGTTCCCGTTTTATCGAGACAGAGAACGTCAACTCTTGCGAGCATTTCGAGCGAGTACATATCCTGTACGGAAGTATGCCTGTTTGCGAGCCTTATAACGCCGACCGCCAAGGCGAGAGTAGTCAAAAGAAACATTCCCGAAGGAATCATACCGATAACGACCGAAGTAGTTCTGCTTACAACTTCCACGACGCCGTCTGCCGTCAATTTACCGCCTGCGATAAACGCCGGATTGTCGCCTCGTATAATAGCGTTATAATTTGTTAAAGCCGTTCCGATGCTTACGGGAATAATCAAAAAGCCTATAACCCTTATGATCCATTGCAAGGTTATCATAAGTTCGGAGTGCGGTTTTTTGAATTTCTTGGCTTTTGCGGAAAGGGTTTGGATATACCTTTCTTCGCCGACCTTATCCACAACCGCAAGCGCGGAGCCGCTGACGACGAAACTGCCCGATAGAACGGTGTCGCCCGCCGCTTTTTTAACGGGGACGGATTCGCCCGTGAGCATCGATTCGTTTACTTCGAGAAAACCGCTGAGAACCGTTCCGTCCACGCAGATCTGATCTCCCGTCGATATTTTAATTACGTCGTCCAAAACTATTTCGTTTACGGGAATTTTCGTAATCTTTGCATTTCTCAGTACCGCTGCGTTCGGTTGATTTAAAATCGACAGTTTTTCTATCGAGTTTTTTGCTTTAATTTCCTGAAAAATGCCTATTCCGAGGTTTAACGCGTAAACTAAGACGAAAAAGTAGTTCGCCCAGTTCGTTTCCCTCGCGATAATCAACGCGACAACGCATAAAACGCAGAGCAGGTTGAAAAACGTGAACAAATTCGACGAAACGATCTGAAAGACGGTACGAGAGTAGGTCTTTTCCTTGTCGTTTGTCTGATTTTGTCTCGTTCTTAAAGCGACTTGTTCGCTGTTTAAGCCGTTTATTACGTCGGGGTTAAACCTTTCCGATTCGGGAATAGGTACTTTAACCGATTTTTTTCGCCGTTTTTTTCTTATGTGCGGTTTAATAAAATTGTCGATAACCTTGTCGGCAACGTTATTCGGTTCCTTTTTCTTGTCTGTTTTGTCCATTTTATGTTCCTGTTTCAATCTATTACATACGTCTTATGACTTGTGAGAAGATTATATCACATTTACGGGCTTTAATCAAAGAATTAGTGAAAACATTATCAAAAAATTTAGCGAAATCTTTATTGACGAAGCGATAACTTGACAATATTTATGTTTTTTGTTAAAATATGGTTGCTATGAATAAGAAAATATTAAAAAAATATGCTGAACTCGTTGTAAAAACGGGCGTTAATCTTCAAAAGAAGGAAACGCTTGTAATTTCCGCGCCGGTAAACGCAGCCGATTTCGTCGAAGAAATCGTCCTTTCGGCTTATAAGAACGGCGCGTCGGACGTCGAAGTCTTATGGAATGACGAGATCGTATCGAGATACGGTTTCAGGTACAAGACGAAAAAACAACTCGCAATTATTTCCGAATGGGAAAAAATTCAAAGAGAGTCGTTCGTCGATAAAAAAGTGGCGTATATGGCGATTATTTCGGACGACCCCGAAAATTTCAAAGGTATCAACCCCGAGAAAATCGCGATATACAGGAGGGCTAAAAACGCCGCGTTTTCAAAATTCAGGGACTATACCTCGTCTAACAAGATAAGATGGAGTTTGTTCGCCTATCCAAACAAAAAATGGGCTAAAAAGGTGTATCCCGATTTGTCCGCTGCCGAGGCTATGAAAAAACTCTGGCAGGCTATAATCGATACCGCGAGACTTTCTGCCGACGATCCCGTAAAGGCATGGGAAGAGCATCAGAACACGCTTCAAAGTCGTTGCGATAAATTAAACGGGGCAAAAATAAAGAAGTTGTACTATAAAAATTCTATCGGAACAGATTTTTCGATAGGACTTCCCGAAAACTATTTATTTTGCGGCGGAGCGGAAGCGGGCGTTTTTGACGGCGTAAAGTTCGCCGCTAACATTCCGACCGAGGAGGTTTTCTCGTCTCCGAACAGAAATTCGGCGAACGGAAAATTATCGGCTTCTATGCCGCTTTGCAGAAACGGACAGATAATCGAGAACTTCTGGTTTGAATTTAAAGACGGAAAAATAGTCGATTACGGCGCAGAAAAGGGGTTAGACAATCTGAAGAGTATAATCGAAACCGACGAGGGGTCTCGTTATCTCGGCGAAATTGCCCTTGTCGGCTACAATTCACCGGTAAGAAAACAAAATACGCTTTTTTACGAGACGCTTTTCGACGAAAACGCGAGTTGCCATTTTGCGATAGGCGATTCTTATCCGAACTGCGTAATAGGCGGCGCGGATATGGATGAAAATCAGATTAAAGCGGCAGGGCTTAACGTGTCTCTCGAACACGTTGATTTTATGGTCGGAACAAAAGATTTATCCATAAAAGCGGAAACCGAGGACGGAAAGTTCTTCGACGTATTTATAGACGGCGATTGGGCTATATAAGATGTGAGAGGGTAGTATGGACGATAAAATTAAGATAATCGAATACAAAGTGGAAGATTTCGACGGGATTTCCGAGGAAAAACTTGAAGAAATCATCGAAAAAATCAAACTCGTAAACGGCGTTCTTGACGCCAAATTCGATAATGAAAACAAGTCTCTTCGTTACGGAATAGGCGATAAAACGAGCGATTACGACGTTTTCAGCGCAATATGCGGTATTTTTGAAGAAGAAAATATCGAGTTCGATTTCGGCGGAGACGAGGAAGTAAAAGATACCGCGTCGGGCGGAGAGCAAACCGACCCCGAAGAGGAGACGGAAGAAGATAAAAAAATTGAAAAGAAGAAAGAGAGAAAATTCGATATTGTAGAGAGCGTGGTTATTCTTTCGATTTCGGCTGTTTTGATTTTGATCGGCTTTATTTTACGCAAGAAAGACGTCTCGAACTGGATTTATATGTTCGGATACGCTTTGGCCGGATACGAAACGCTTTATTCGATTATATCCGACTTTGCGGAGAAGCGGTATTTCGGCGAAAAGATTATTATCCTTATTTCGTCGTTCGTCATTCTGTATTTCGGTTACAGGTTAGCGGGAAGTCTTATAATCCTGGCTTACTCTTTGAATGCGTTTATCAGAACTCTTTTGAACGATAAAGCGGAAAAGATAAACGAACTCGATTATTCCGACGAGCAGAAAGCGAAGTGGAACGAAGATTCGGAGCGTATGAAAAAAGCAAAGAAAAATCTTTTGCTTTATGATTTGATAACTTTCGGAATAGGACTTCTCATTGCGTTCATTCCCCCGCTTTTCAAAATAAAACAATACGGCGTACTGCTGACCTCCAAGTGGCTTTATACGGGTATTCTGTTTATCGTGTTTACAAGAATAGGAAACTTACTTTATTCGCTAAAATCGAGCAGAACGTTCGCCTTTTTGAAATCTGCCGATAACGGGGTTAATATACCCGATAATCGACTTATAGACGGACTTTCCGTTGTCGATTGCGTATGTATGGGACATACGGGCGTAATAACGAACTTAAACGGAAAAATTACCGAGACGGTTGCCGAGGATAAAGAAAGATTGATTAAAATTCTCGTATCGGCGGAAAGCGTCGCGAGAGGGGCTGTTGCAAAAGTCGTTCTCGATACCTATGCGGACGTGGAAAAAATAAATGTTAAGGGCGGTAAGTATTACGAGGGTAAAGGCGTAGAGTGCTATATAGACGGAAGCAAAGTCATTGTCGGAAACAGAAGTTTTCTTAAAAAGCACGGAGTCGAAGTCGAAAAAGGCGATTACGGTTACGCTTTGTTTGTCGCCGAAAACGGCGTTCTTCTTGGGTACGTTAAATTTGATTTTACCGTCAAGGCTGACGCTCGCGGAGCAGTAAAGGAACTTAGAGAAGACGTCGGAGTTAAAGTCGAACTATTAAGCGGAGACGACGTAGAAGTCGTTGACGACGTGAAAGAAGACCTTGAATTTTCGTCTGCGGTTGCCAACGCTTCGGCGGACTACAAGGCGAAATACGTTGCCGAAAACAACGCTGTATTTGTAGGCGACGCGTCGAACGACAAAGAAACGATAGATAAAGTCGAACTCGCTATAATTATGAACGGCGATAAAGAATGTGGTAAAATCGCAATTCCGTTCGGCGAAATCAGAAAGGTTCCCTTTGCCGTTAAGATTGCGAGAAGACTTAAAAAAGTTATAAGGCAAAACCTTCTTCTTGCTATAATAGGGAAAGTCGTTTTGATAGGACTTGCCGTTACTCTTAAACTTACGTTGAATTTCGACGGGTTGTCGCTCGCGGTACTTCTCGGGGTGATTTTAGACAACTCTGTTTTACTTAACTCTTGCAGAAATTTAACCGAAACGGTTTAAAATTTGGCTGTAAAAAAGACACCCGAATCATTGTGTCGGGTGTCTTTTTTTGTATTTTGATTTTAATTGGCTACGTTTGAAACAATCGTTGTATACAGCGAATTGTACGGGACGACGCCAGACGTCCCGACAGATATTTTTTACAGCCTCTTTATTTTGCCGTTTTATAACAGGCGAACGTTTGTCACGGTTAAGGTATCGCCTGTAACGAAAAATTCTACGTCGTATTTACTGAATCTCATTTTGAAAACTTTACCGTCCTCTGAGTATGCAGTCCTCGGATCGTCTGCGAGACAGTCAATAACGGCTTCCCGTTTACATTCTTCAATTATTTTTAGTAAATCAAACGGAAAATCGACGTTAAGCAAATGATTTTTCGTGTCTTTAGTGTAGCCCTCGGTTGCGTCGGGGTGGCAGTCCGCGTAGGGAATATACGGTTTAATGTCGTAAATCGGCGTTCCGTTTAAGATGTCGACGCCCGAAACTATCAGAAAGGTTCCGTCGGTATCGTTTTTATCTGTTTTTTCGAGTTTTACGGACGAAAGCCCGAGATTATTAGGTCTGAAAGGCGAGCGGCTTGCGAATACGCCGACCTTTTTATTGCCGCCGAGTCTCGGCGGTCTGACCGTCGGGGAAAAATCGTCCCTATGGGAAAGAGTAAAATCGAAAATCAACCAAAGGTAGTTGAATTGTTCGATAGCGGTCAAAGCCTCGGGAACCCTGTATTTCGGGGTAAAAACTATTTTACCTATAAGAGACGGGCAGCGACCGCTTTGTCTCGGAATGCCGAATTTGTCGTTGAAATCGGTGTAGATATAAGCAATCGGCTCTAATAAATGATTATTCATAGACGTATTATAAACCCGAACGACGAAAAAATCAACGTGAATGAAGAGGAATTTCGAATAATCGTTTTAAAAAGTAAAAAAAGACTGAAAAACGGTGTTTATTTTATTGACAAAACAAACAGGATAATGTAAAATAATAATGCTTTACGGAAAGATATCGAAGTGGTCATAACGGCCCTGACTCGAAATCAGGTATACGGCAACGTATCGTGGGTTCGAATCCCACTCTTTCCGCCAAAAAATTCGGAGACACTTAAAGTGTATCCGAATTTTTTTTCGTCAATCGTGGGATTCGAACGGGTTGGAAGTCGGCTCGTAAAGGATACCCGTTTTTTTCGAAATAACGAGCCGACCAAACAACCGATGAAACGGTTGTTTGCAACCCCGGCGTGATAGCGACAAAATAAAGAAAAATGAGTAAGATATAAGTATGTGAAAAAACAAGTAAAAGTAGTAATTGTCGCGGAGCGAATCCCACTCTTTCCGCCAAAACAAAAGGGGATGCCAGAAGCATCCCCTTTTGTTTTGGCGGAAATAAGCGAGCGCGTAACGCGGCAACTTGTTGCCGACGTTCGCATTTGAGCGAAAGCGAAAATCCAGCCGAGGGTTCCCTTTGGGAAACGGCTGTATTCCACTCTTTCCGAATTGTTATTTCAGTTTTAATTATAATTTTCATTCAAGCGAACAAAGAAATGCTTGCTATTATTCGTGTTTTAGAATATAATATAAGCAAGAATTTTTGAGGTGAGGTTATGTTAAGTTTTATTTCTGCAAAAGAAGCCGCCGAAAAATGGAATATTTCGCAAAGACGCGTTTCCGTACTTGCAAGCGAAAACAGAATCAAAGGAGCAATGATGGTCGGCAATATGTGGATTATTCCGTCCAATGCCGAAAAACCGATTGATAAAAGAACCGTTCGTTATGAAAAATCAAAAAGTATTACGCTTAAACCGTTTGTAAAATGGGTGGGCGGAAAAAGTCAACTTGTCGAACAAATCGAAAAACTGCTCCCGACAGGCGGAGAAAAACGTTTAACGAAATATGCCGAACCCATGGTTGGAGGTGGCGCATTGTTTTTCAGCGTGCTTTCTAAATATAATTTTGAAGAATTGTATATTAGTGACATAAATAACGAACTTATAAACGCATATCAAACCGTAAAAAACGACGTGGATAATTTGATTGCTAAACTTAACGAAATGCAAATGCTGTTTTTGCCTATGGATGAAAACGGCAGGAAATATTTCTACTATACCGTTCGTGAAAGATTTAATGCAACGGCGCTAACCGAAGAAACCGCAACTGAAAAGGCGGCGCAATTCATTTTTTTGAATAAAACTTGCTTTAACGGACTTTATCGCGTAAACAGGAAAGGGCAATTTAACGTTCCTATGGGGGCGTATAAAAACCCGACTATTTGCGACAATGAAAATTTACGCAATATCCACGAAGCGCTCAAAAACGTCACTATCGTTTGCGGCGATTATTCGTTGTCTAAATCGTTTATTGATAAAGATACGTTTGTATATATTGATCCGCCGTATCGCCCGATTTCCGAAACGTCAGGCTTCACGTCCTATAATTCAGACGTGTTTGACGATAACGAGCAAATAAGATTATCGGAATTTATCGACGAAATCAATCTTTCGGGCGCAAAAATCGTTTTAAGCAATTCAGACCCGAAAAACGTAAACGAAGAAGATAATTTCTTCGACGATTTGTATAAAAACTACAAGATAAATCGTGTTGAAGCAAGCCGAGCGATAAACAGTAAAGGAGATAAACGCGGCAAGATAAACGAATTGCTTATTTGCAACTAAGGGTAGAAATAACAGATGAAAAGAGATTTTAACAAATGGCTTGAAACATTCAGAAGCAGCATTTGCGACTATAAATTTTACGTTGACTTTGAAAAAGTGTATGGTAAAGTTGATAATATCAAAGTGGAGTTAAACATAATATATTTGTTAGTATTAGTAATAAAGCTTTGTGGTATAATGAAAAAATAAAATTTATGTTTTTAATTGAATATGTGTGTGGATTATGGTATATTAATTATAAAAATATAAAAGAAATTTAATTTCTAGGAGATATTAAATATGAACATAAAGATTTTAAAAGCAACGCTAACTCATGTGGAAGATTTTACATTTGTTTTTTGTGAATCATGGAAAGTAGCATATAAAAATATTTTATCCGAAGAAGAAATTGAAAAAAATACTAACAAAGAAAAAAGAAAGCAAATGTTTACAAGTCTGTTTATATCTGAAAATGGATATTTTTTTATAGCATATGATGATTCTTTTCCTTGTGGTATAGTTTATGCTCGTATAGATATTAAAAATAATATAGAAATTGTTGCTTTATATACGATTCCGGACTATTGGGGAAAAGGGGTAGGTAAAAAGCTTATGGATATAGTTTTAGAAACTGCTAAAAAATATAATTTAAGAAAAATGGAACTTTGGACACTTGATAAAAATTTTCGTGCAAGAAAATTTTATGAAAAGTACGGTTTTAAATGCTTAAATGAATATAAAGATAGTGGATTTGTTAATTTAAAAGAAGTAAGTTATAATATGGAAATATAGGTGTATATAAAATTGAATTCATAGATATTGAGTTTTTTATAATTTATATTGCTTATAATTAAAAAAACAAAGGAAAATTGTAAGGAAATATATTCTTCATAAACCAAAAACTTATTTAATATAAAAAAATTTAAATTGTACATTAAAAATAAAATGCCACAGATGATTATAATTCCACTTCAGATTATAAGTGTAATTTGCCATTCGGTAAGAGTGTTCTTTTTTGCAAATTTTTAAATAGGTTTTTAGACTCACATAAGGTAAGTATCAATTGATTGATGTCTTTATTTATAAATTCAAATCTATTTTCTTGTGTTTGAAAATATTTATTATAATTTAATTTTATAGTTGTTTCAATAAACAATGAAAAATCTGATGACTTATTGAATAAAAGCGAAAAATTTTCTAATGATTGAAATTGGGAAATCAGGATTAAGAAATTCTGTGATGAACGATGTAAGTTCGTCACAGAACTCATTTAATGTTGTTTCTTGACGAAATATTTCTGTGTTAATTCAATCCAAATCTTGAATATCTTTACTGAAAGTAAAAAAAATTTCCCTGTGTTGAAGTGTTTACTGTGTATCGTTTGTTTGTCGATACATAAGAGTAAGAATGAAAATCTATATAGATTTTGCTTTCAGAAGGGCGTGTAAAACTAACAGAGCCAGAAGAAGTTGAAAAAAAAGTATATTTAATGATAGGAACTTTTTCCGGAATAGAAACAGATTGTAGTTCCGTGTCAAGGATTTATTGATATGAATATGAATCTATGTTCGACAGTTGGTAAACTGATTTCTATGAAATTTAACACCATTTAACTTGATACCGTCTATCAAATTGCGGTT
>SAMEA104315420__coassemble_761_pt1 | contig 17478 bp, 9 predicted proteins | sample SAMEA104315420__metabat2_high_PE_021 | metagenome-assembled genome bin SAMEA104315420 (sample SAMEA104315420) | gut metagenome | biome: Monkey gut; feature: monkey-associated habitat; material: faeces | place: China | collected 2013 | reverse complement strand
GTTTATAACCGCTCGCCCGAAATAAGTTTTGCTTTATTTAGAGTTGTAATTGTCGATGATCGTCTGAAATCTTGTGATGACCTTCCTTTTGTCTCCGTAAAGTTGGTTGTATGCCAATCGAGCCGCATGGTAACCTATATTTTCGCTGTCTTGCTTAATTACGAACGGTTGCCAGACTTTTTTCTCTAACGATGAAAGTTCGTCGTCGAAAACCATAAGTTTCAACTTGTCGGGAATGGCAATATTCAATTTTGCGGCAACGTCTATAATCGTATTTGCAAGGTTGCCCGTTGCTATCACTACCTGAGTTTCGGGGAAAGATTTTAAATAATTTTCGATTTCGGTCAATTGCTCGTTTTTATTGTTCGATATCTTTAACAGATTGTGCGAGTTCGAAGAGCCGTAATATTTAATCAGCCCGTAATTAAATCCGTTTATTCGCTCCGCGATACTCGTTGCGTAGTCCCGTGGCAAAGAAATATAGACGATATTTTTATAATTCAAATTATATAAAAATTCGACGGTTTTAACCATTGCAAGATAATTGTCTGTGCCGACGTAGGAAAAATTGAAACCTGGAATGTAACGATCGAGTATAGTGATAGGAATTTTTTTTAATGCAAATTGCAATAAGATTTCATTGTCGTCTTCATTGTCGCAAGGGAAAAGGATAACTCCGTTATCCCGCGTATATAAAGATTTTTGCAATAATCTTTTTTCCTGTAAAATATTATTATTGCTTGTTTCGATGGATAAGTTGAGATGGTTTTCAAGACAAAATTTTTCAACTCCGGAAACAAGCGCCCGTGAAAAGATACTGTTTATCGATGGGGTAATAAACGTAATTTGTTTCGGAGTATTATTAAGGTCGGCGTTGTCGTCGTCTTGCGATTGTTTTATATAATAACCTTTCCCGTGAATCTTAACGACTTCGTTTTTGGCAATTAACTTATCGTATGCTAATCGGACGGGGTGGCGGCTTGTGCCGAATTTAAGAGATATAAACCGCTCGCTCGGCAACATAAAATTCGGAACGTCGCGATTTTCGTCTATTAAGTTTTTCAGATAATCCAATATTTTAGCATACAACGTTGTGTCGGACATTATAAAACCTCCCCTTATGATAAACTCTACAAATATATTCTATCATATTTACCCGTTATAATCAAGCGTTATTAAAGATGGTAACAGTTGGATTCTTATTCAAAATAAACCACAGAACCAGTTATACGGAATTGATATTGACAAATAATAGTTCGTATGTTACAATTATAATGTTAGATTGGGGTAATACCGATCTTTACTAAGTATAGTTGTTGGAGTAAATATATGAGATTGCGGACAAAAAACTTTTTATTGTGTTTATTGTCGATAACCTTTTTGGTGGCGTTGTCGGGCGTGTTCCGGATTTTTGCGTTTGCCGAAGAAAGCGCTGCAGACGTCGGCGGCGGAACCAATCCGAACCGGGCAGCCGCAAACGTATACTCGGACGGCGACAATGCGGGAGAACTGAACGGCGTTTATTTTTCGTTGCCTAAAGGAACGAGCATTCCGTATTCTGCCGACTGGACGGTGGCTTATGCCCCCGAAAACGCCGCCGCGCTAAAACTTTTGCGCGGAAATACGTCCTACGAAATGGGTACGGGTAACGGTACGATTATCAAGTACGGAACCATGGATTGTTATTTGAAAGTCGAAGCGTGGATGCTGAAAGATTATTCCTTGTATTTGCCGTTTAAAGACGGCGACGTTATAGTGGCCGACGGTGTGTTTGCTAATTCGGATAACGGAAGCAGGTTTAATATTTCCCGCACTCTTTTTGAAATAACGGGGGATAAGGCAGACGGATTTTCCGTAAACGTTATCACAGAATCCGAAGACACGGCGCGCTTAGGTACAGGCTTTGATATTAACAAGAATCCCGAAGAAAACGATGACGGCGTAGCGGGAATATATTTCGGATTGAAAGAAAACGACTCCGTTACTTCGGGAACGGTTTATACCCCGACCGATAAATCGGTTGTAACGTTCAGAAGAAAGGGCGTCAACAGAACGTATAATTCCGTTGCGCTCGTAAAAAACGGCGCTGCCGAATATCTTCTCGATTGCAGCGGATTCGGTATTGCGTTGCCCCTTCGCTCGGGCGACCTCTTAACGATAGACGGTATATTTAAATCGGAGGATTCCGTTTCTTCGATAAGAGTAGACAAAACGTACGTTTCCTTAGAGGAAGAAAGCGGAGTTACGGTAGCGAAAGTAACGAGTTACGATCCGTCCGTTATTCAGGCGGGAAAAGCGGTTTCCGATGCGAGAAAACCTAACGTTAATTCTTCCGACGGCACGATTTGGGGTATGTATTTCGATTTGCCTGACGGGACGAATATTCCGTTCGATACGGGGTGGACTCTCGGTTATGCGCCCGAAAAAGCAAGCAATATCAGAATGTATCGCGACGGAGAGTATTACCCGATAGGGAAATCGGGAATGTCGACGCTTATTAAGTTTTCCGCGACCGAAGTTTATTTCAAGACGGAAGCGTGGATGCTTTCCAATGCGGACAAGGCTTTACCTCTGCGTAGCGGAGATTTAATAGTTCTTGAAGGCAGATTTACCGCAAATAATACGACGTTCTCGATGAGTGAAACGACTATAAAAATCTCAAAATCCGATGACGGAGAGTTTATTACCGACGTTATCGGCGATTTCCGGGAAGAACTCATAAATCGGATGAGTGAAGATTATCCGTTAGGTAATTACGATCGTAACGAAAAGAAACAAATCGGCGAAATCGTTGCGGCGGCAAGCGAAAAGATCGGAAATTCGCAAAAAGCGGTAAACGCTTACGAGGTATACGTCGATACCGTAAACAAATTAAAAGTTATTACGGTTTCGCCCGACGCGATAGATAATCTTAATGAAAAAATCAAGCCTGCCGCTATCGGGAAGTTAAAGAATTTTGTCGATAAAAACGATTACTTCGAGGCGCAGCAACAAAAATTAGATCAAATCATAGCGGAATATTCCGAGAAAATTCTCGGCGCGGGCAATCAGAAAGAGGTTTCGCAATTTTTATCCGAGGCGCGGACCGATATCGATTCGCTGCTTACAAAAGCAAATATCATCGAAAAGGCGATTACGTCGCAGACGGACGGTTGGGAAGAATACCTGGAAACGTATAACGTCGTATCGTTGAGAGATATTAACCTCGGGGAATCGCTGCGCTTAAAAAAGGAAGGCGGCAATACCGAAGCAATCAATACCGACGAAAGATTCAATAACGTTTTTAATTCGTTCGTTCCGACGAGCGGAAACGATACGTCTTCCGTGGTTTTCAGATTTTATTACGAAAATAACGGACAACAACCGTACGTTCAATTCTTTGTACGCGGACAAATGTGGTTCGGATATCTCTTCACGATAGGAACGGGCGGCGGAGCTACCGGCGGGTACTGGGCTCAAAGGCTTGACGAGGATACGACGAAAGATTCTCTTTTTACAGCCAACTCCGGGCATTCGTTGACAAACGGCGTTCGGTATGAAGTGGAATTGGGAGCGGTAGATTTAAAAGAAACCGACAGAACGTGGATTTACGTTAAAGTCGACGGCAAACTTGGTTTAAGTACGTTCTACGATACGCTGGCTATGAGCGAGGGCAGTTTCCGTATAAGCGTCAAAGCGGAGTTGAACAACGAATCGGATTATACGATAAGTAATTGCGAAGAAGAATTAACGCCGTTAAATACGAAAAAAGTCGGCGCGTTCACGCTTGCCGAAGGGCATACCGACGGGGCGAACGGATTATATGCGACTCTTGTAGAAAACGACGTTTTATATGCAAAAGACAAGAGTATATCTGCCTATGCCGTTACCGAAAATACCGTTGTTTTAAGAAGAAACGGAGAAATTATTAAAAATATCTCCACGCGTGTGCCGGCTATACAAAAGTATACGCAGACGAATTATTACATTCCGATTGCTACTAACGGTTTTACCCCGCAACAAGGCGATGAATTGACGATTGATGGCGATTTTGCTTATTTTTCTTCCGATACTAACGAAAAGTTTATATATTCCGTAAGCCGTTCCGTGTTCGTTTTCAATAACGGCGCATGGGAGCAAAAATTATCGCTTGACGACGCAAAAAACGGAGCAAAGGACGAACTTGACGGGTATGCGGATATTTCTTTGTACGACGAAAAAGAAGCGTCGGTTATAACCGAATTGATTAAAAATGCAAAAACCGCAATCGATTCGGCGACAACGACCGAGAGCGTCGTCAATTTATTGAGAACGGCGGAAAGAAAAATCGACGAAGTCAAAACGACGCTCGGGAAATATGCGGACGAAGCGATAAAAACTATCGAAGCGTATAAAAAAGATAATCTTTCGGATTATTCGCTTGAAGCGGTTGCCGAGATAAATCGATATAAAGCAGAAGCAAAGGCGGAGATTTTATCCGCAGACAGTAAAGCGCGTATAGATTCGCTCAGACAAAATTATCTGGAAAGAATCGATACTCTTAAAACAAGCGCCGAAACGTCGGCAGAAGAACTCTCCGCTCAAAAAGACGAGGGTAAACAATCCGTGAAAGATATTTACGGCGGTATCGATTTGTCGAAATTAACGGAAGATGAAGTTGCCGATTTGAATAAGGAAACGCAAGACGTCTTACGGAATATCGACGGTTCGACTACGAAAGAACAGGTTTCGTCCTTAGTTGACGCGTATGAGAGCAAGTATAACAAAGGGAATCAACAACCGGGAAAAACCGAAAAGAAAGGATGTAAATCATTTGTGATTATTTCGGTTTCGGTTTGTCTTGCTTTTGCGATTGTAGCAACGTTAGCAATGATTATTTATAAGAAAAATAAAAAAAGATCTTAAAATTTCGGAGGAAAAAAGATATGATGAATTTGAAGAAAAAATGTGTTTCCGTTATGTTATCTGCCGCTTGCCTTTTGTCTATGGCGAGTTGCAAAATAGGAAAAGTCAATAAAGGCGATTCTAAAACCGACGATCCGACAAAAGCCAACATCAGTTTGATGACGTGGGACGGCGGTATAGGTAAAGAGTGGCTCGATAAGGCGGCGGCTCTGTTTGAAGAAAAGTACAAAGATTCCACCGACTTTCAGGAAGGAAGAAAGGGCGTAAAGATCAATATCGAAAAATCGAGAAACTGCGCAGGTTCTTCGCTTGAAACCTCTATGACGTACGATATTTATTTTACCGAGAGCGTTAACTATTACAAACTCGTAAACGACGGTATGCTTGCCGATTTAACGGAAATAATGACGACTCCGCTTACCGAATACGGCGACGATAAAACGATTCTTTCTAAAATAGACCCCTCGTATGCCTCGTTTTTAAAGACTAAAGACGATAAATATTACGCGATACCCTTTTACGATTCGTTTTATTCTTTGGTTTACGATATAGACTTATGGAAGAATAAAGGATTTTACATTTCAAAAGACGGTGATTTTACGAAGAATTTAAAAAATCTTAGCGTCGGAAGAGACGGTGTTTCGGGAACGAGCGACGACGGTTTGCCTGCTACGTACGAAGAATTTGCGAAGTTGATGAAGAAACTTCGCGATGATACGCGTAAGCCTATTCTTTACTGCGCAAACGGAACGGATTACGTTGCGAACTTCCTTTATAATTACTGGACGGATTATGAAGGGTTAGACGAAATGATGTTGAATTATACGTTTGAAGGTACGGCAAAAGACCTTATAAACGTTTCGGATGACGGAACCGTAACCAAATTGCCCGAAACGAAAATTACGTTTGCAAACGGCTACGATTTGCAAAAACAGGCGGGAAAGTATTATGCGTTAAAGTTTATACAGGACGTTATTTGTAATAACCCCGATAATTACGAGATGATAGAATCTCATACCGCCGCGCAGAAACTTTTTGTAAACGGCGGAGTTACGAATTCCGAACCGAACGCGATGCTGATTGAGGGATCGTGGTGGGAAAACGAAGCCGCTTCGGCTTTTGCGACTCTCGCAGAAAACGGCGATGAAAGGCACAATTACGCGATTATGCCTATACCGTGCGCCGACAGTTCGAAACTCGGTACGAAAGAAACGAGAGTTTCGCTTAGTTCCTCGTACGGTTTGGTTAATAAAAACACTCAGAATATGAAACTTGCGCTCGAATTTATGAAGTTTTTACATACCGACGTACAACTTTCGGCGTTTACCGCAGAGACGTCTATGCTTCGCGCATTGAACTATGAAGTATTGCCGGAGGATGAGGCTAAATTGACGACTTACGCTAAATCGAACGTTGAAATCAAGAAGAACGCAAACGTAATTTATCCGTATTCGTCGCGAAAAGAAGTTATTAACAACGATCTTGAATTCGCAAATTTCGCATGGGCATGGAAAACTTCTGCGGGAAACAATCAAAAAAATCCCATGTTGTATTTTACGGCTAAAGATTTAACCGGACAAAGCGCGGAGAAGTATTTTAACGGTATCTACGACTACTTTAAAACTCGTTGGAACACAATATCTTCAAGAGGTTAAAAATGAATTCTTGCATTAAAACCGCAACGCGACGTAAAAAAAGTAAAAGCGCGAAAGGCGAATTGATTTTTTATTCGTTGCTATTGATATTACCGTTGTTTCAAATCCTGGTCTTTTATTTCGGCGTGAATTTTCAGTCGATTTTAATGGTTTTTCAGGATTACGATACGTACAACAACGAGTATATATGGGATATAAGCGTAAATATTCAGAAGTTTCTTATTGATATTAAGCAACAAGCCTTTTGGATTATGATAAAAAACTCGTTCGTGGTGTGGTTGTTTACCGGGCTTATTTGCACCACGTTGGCGGTAATTTTCGCGTATTATATATACAAACGTAGAACGGGGCATAATTTCTTTAAATTCGCTTTGTTTTTACCGTCTGTATTGCCTGCGATTCTTTTAGTCGTAACGTTTAAAAAATTTGTCGGCTCCGCATTGCCTGCCTTTGATAAATTTCTGTTTGATAAATCGGTAGACAGCGTTTTTGCTTACAGTTCGACGGCAAGATTCTGGATAGTTACCGTTTTCAGCGTTGCTATATCTTTTGGCGGACAGGTTTTGGTGTATACGGGCGCAATGGATCAGATATCGCCCGAAATCATCGAGGCCGGCGAAATTGACGGCGCAGGAACGTTGCGCGAGTTCGTTTCGATTGTTCTGCCGTCGGTTTTCCCGACGATAGGAACGTTTTTGATAACGGGTGTAGCAGGGATTTTTACAAATCAGAACAATTTGTTCAACTTTTTCGGACAAACCGCTGCGCCCAATGAAAAGACGGTCGGATATTACTTGTATACTATGGTGTATGAGACAGGAGGAAAGGGGGGCTATTGTTACGCCGCTTTCCTCGGTTTAGTATGTACTCTCGTGGTATTGCCGATTGCTTTCGGCGTAAGGAAAATGGTCGAAAAGGTTCAGGAGTAACGCTTATGAATATAAGAATCAAAAAAAGCGACGCCGGGAAAAGTAAAATAAGCGCGGAAACGATAATTATTTTCGTTTTACTCGTTTTATATATAATCGCGCTTGCTTTGCCGTTATTTTGGTCTGTAATAGTTTCCTTTACGGATATTGACGCGTACGATAATTTTTACGTCGCTAAAATTTTCTCGAATATTAAGATACCGTTTAAAAAAACGGTGTCGAATTATCAAAATGCGTGGAAATACCTTACTATTACGGCGCCGACAAGCAGAGACGAATATAACGTAATCGGTCTTTATATTCATTCGCTTAAATATTCGCTTATCAGCGCAACGATGTTTACCTTATGTCCGTGTCTCGTTGCTTACGCGACTGCAAGATATAAATTTAAGTTTTCAAAATTTATTTACGGTTTCGTTATAGTGGCGATGAGTTTGCCGATTGTCGGAAGTATGCCTTCCGAAATCAGAATGCTTAAAAATTTGCATATCTACGGAACGTTTGCAAGTATGGGCGTTTTGAGATTTAACTTTTTAAGCGTATACTTTTTAATCTTTTACGCCGAATTTCAATCAATACCTAAGGATTATACGGAAGCGGCAAAGATTGACGGGGCGTCGCAAATGGAAATTATGCTGAAAATAATTATGCCCCTTGCGTTGGGAACGATGCTTACGGTTTTCGTTTTATCTTTTATCGGTTACTGGAATGATTTTCAAATCCCGGTATTGTACTTACCCGAATATCCGACGGCCGCGTATTGTATTTACTATTTTATGAATACGGCTCAAGGCGGAAGCATCACGAGCGAAACGCCCGTGCAGATGGCGGGAACGGTAATTATGACTATCCCTATTCTGATTGTATTTATAGTATTCAATAAACGGTTGAGAGTGTCGGTCGCTATAGGAGGAATTAAAGGTTAATGAAAAAAATAGTTTTATTTTTATTAAGCGTATTATCCTGTGGTTTTATTACGGCGGGAGTGGTTATAGGTTATGCCGATACGAAAGGTGAAACGGCGGGCGGGGCAAATTCCGAATATGGCGGTTATACGATAAATATCGGAGACGAAATCGTCGTACAGGAAAAATCGTTATCGTTTGGCGATGAAACTAAAAAGGCGGGCGTAAAAATCATTTCTCCGAGCGGGGCGTGCTACGGCGGAGAGCGTTTCTGCGCTACCGAAGCGGGTATATATACCGTGGTTTACAGCGCATATTTTGAAGACAACGGAAAAACGGAAGAAGTAACCGAGGAAGTTGAATATCTATGCGTCAGGAAGAGTACGGACTTTTTTGAATATAACGATTCCGTGGTTGCGGGTTACGGCAGTTATCGCCATAACACCGCAAAAGTTCGGCATCAAGGCGTTTATTTCGATATAAAGTCGGGCGCCGAGATTAAATGTAATGCTTTGATAGACGTAAAAGATCTGAACCTCGATAAACCTATTATAGATTTTATCGTAGATCCGACGACTATCGGCGTTAACGATTTTACGAATATAAAAATCCGTATCGAAGACGCTTACGATGAAAATAGTTACGTTGACATATTCGTCGTTGACGGAGGCTTTATAAATTCGGAAGGCGCAAGTGTTTGCGCGAGAGCCGGATTTAACGGAAGTATTGCCGCCGGGTATGAGGCGTGGGTGGATCAATATATAACTACTCGAACGGGAACTTCGCTTATGTCGTCGTTCCACGGTTATCCTGCTTACGAGCCGACGCATACCGCCAAGTTTTATCTCGATTATGCAACTAAAACGGTGTATGGCAAGGCTGCGGCCTGGACGAACGACCAATTGATATATATTAACGACTTAACCAACAAAAGATTATATAAATTTAATCCGTGGGAAGGGTTTTCGTCAAATAAAGTTAAAGTAAGTTTATATCCTTCGGGGTTTAATAACGTTTCGGGCAGGATATTGATAAAGTCGATCGCGGGCATTGATTTTTCTACCGAGATGAAAGAAGATACCGTATCGCCCTCAATCATTATTGATTATGACGGACAAGACGCGGATAATCTTCCCGATGCCGTCGTAGGTAAGCCTTATAAAATTTTTGCCGCGACCGCAGAAGATAATTACGATATCGACGTCCCCGTGAACGTTTCCGTAACGTACTTTGACGGCGTTTCGGGAAAAAGAATCGACGTAAACGTTTCGGGCGGAGAATTTATTCCTGAAAAGTCGGGCGTTTATACCGTACTGTACGAGGCGGAAGATAGAAGCGGTAACGTTGCGGAAAGTAAAAAATTAAAAATATATACTTCCGATTACGTTAAAATGTCGGCAACTTGTTCAACGGTTATAGAAAAAGCCGAATCTTATCACGAATCGTATTTGCCGACGGCGAACGATTTGATAATTTCCGGCGGCGTAGGTAAATTTGAAATCGCGCGACGGATTTATTCGCCGTCCGGTGCGGAGATTGTTACCGACGAAAACGTTTTTACCCCTTACGAGAGTGGAAAATATAAGGTCGTTTTTACAATCAAAGACTATCTCGGCGAAGTTTTGGATTACGTTTATGAGTTGGAGGTACAACCGCTTTCCAAACCCGTGTTTATTGAAAAAGCGGTAGTTCCTCAAGTGTTTATCAAGGGGTATAAGTATACTATTGAAAGTCCTTTGGTCGCAGATATGAAGGACGGTCAGATAATTACGCAAAAATCCACTTTGAAAATAAACGGAAAAACGTCGGACGGGGAATTTACTGCCGACGGAAATACAGTCGGGGTGGTTTTCGACTACGCAGGTTACGTCGGCAACATTGAGCCTGTTGAATACGAAATTCCCGTCGTGGACGTAAAAGGAACGACGGATCAGGCGGCATATTTCAGCGGAAACCTTACGGTAAAAGAAAATATCGACGACGTGGCGATTTCCGCTGTGAAAGACGGTTCTGCCGTGTTTGCGTCTAAACTCGGGCAAAGCGATTTGTCAATCAATCTGACGATTACCGAAAAAAACAATTTCGGTTATCTGACTATTAAGTTGACTGATGCGACCGATCCGACTACGAGTTTGACTTTCAGAATAGACGTTAAAGGTAAAACGTTTTATTTCGGCAAAGACTCGGCTGCGTTTTCAATCGAAAAAGGATTTTTCAGTTTCAGATACAAAAATCACGCTAAAAGAGTTTCCGATATTTTAGGTAACGAACTTACCGAATGTACGACGGACGATAGCGGTCGGGCATTCGGCGGGTTTAAAGGCGGAGTGTACGTTACTTTCGGCTTTGAAAAAGTAACGGGCGCAAGTGAAGTACTTATAACTAAAATTTGCAATCAGGCTCTCGGGACTAAGGAACGAAATAATCCCACCGACAGCGGTGATCCGATAATCGAGTTGAACGAAGACGTCAAAACCGAACAGTTTATCGGAGACGATTTTGAGTATCCTTCGTTTTCGGCTTACGACGTTTTAAGTGAAATTACCGCTATGAGTATAGAAATAAAAACGCCGGATAATAAGACTTATACCGAGGGTACGTTCAAAATTACAGAATACGGCAGATATAAAATTTATTACTATGCCGAGGATTCGTTCGGAAATTTCGTAAAAATCCCCAAGACCGTATTCGTCAACGACGATTCTGCGCCCGAAGTTACGGTTGACAACATAGAGAAAACAGAATATAAAGTCGGAGATACAGTTACCGTACCCGCGTATGCGGCAACAGATAATTTGGGATACGTGTCTGCGGACGTGATATTGATTTTGCCCGATAATCAGGCAAGACTTTTATATCACGACGAAAACGGGAAAAGAGAATGTTATCTTAACGATGAAAAATTGTATTCCGCGGCTTTCAGGGTCGACGAAAAATCTTTCAGACTGGAACAGAAAGGTACGTATAGGATTCGTTACGTTATATATGATAAACAGCTCAATACGACGGTAAAAGAGATTGTTATATCGGTAAAATAGGGAGAAAACGACTATGAAGAAGTGCTATAAATTTATTTGCTTTATAATGGTTGTCGTTTCGTGTCTTACGGCTGCGGCGTGCAAAAAGAAAGACGACGGAAATAGCGGCGGCGGAGATCTTTCCGAAATAAATCGCGTCGTTTCGAATAAATACGTAGTCAGAAACGGGATGAGCGATTATTATATCGTTTTGCCCGAAAACGCTATGGAAAAGGAAACTTTTGCCGCGACGGAATTTGTTTATATTATAAAAGAGGCAACAGGCGCGAGTATTCCCGTTATTTCGGAAAAAGAAGTTAAAAGTTCGTATAAATATATTTCTCTCGGAGAAACAACGCAGTTCGAAAATGCGTTTTCAGACGTTGATTTGAGCCAACTTTACGGAACGCAATCGGCATACTTTATTTCTACGCTCGGCAATAATATTTATATCTCGTCGGGTAAAGAGCATTACGGCGCAGGTACTTTATACGGCGTATACGATTTATTGAACGAAATGGTCGGATATAAGTATTATCACGATACCGAAATTTATTTTGAAGAAAAAGATTCTGTAAATTTATTGAAGTATGACGAAGAGATAGTAAAGCCTACGTTTGATACGAGAACGATAACGACGATGTATATCTATACCAACGATACGCACGCCACGCGTTTAAGATTGATAACTTTTGAAAGCAAAGAATGGAACAGAACGACCGTAGGACACGGGCAGATTGCATTGTTCGTACCGAACAACGAAATCGGCGCAGACGGAAAAGAGTTGGGAGAATCTCATCCCGAATGGTTCGTATATCCGAAAGCGGAGGTCCTCCCCAAAGGGCAAATGTTGCAAAATCAACTTTGTTGGAGTGCGGGGGACGAACTTGAAACGTACGTTGCCGAAAAAATGAAAACGTATCTTGCAGAGGACACGGAAGCCAAATATTTTATGTTCGGGCAAGAGGATAATTCCATTGTTTGTTCCTGCGATAAATGTAAAGCAAATTTATCCGATTGGGCAGGCACTTACGGCGGGTTGCAAGTTGCGTTCATGAACAATGTTTTAAAAAAGGTAAAACCGTGGATCGAAGAAAATCAACCGGGCAGGGACGTAAAATTCGTTATTTACGCATATCACAATACTCAGGACGCGCCGATAAAACAAGGCGGCGACGGAGAATATATTCCGTATAGCGATAAAGTCATTCCCGACGACGACCTGATGATTGAATTGTGCCCGATTTTTGCGAATTACTCTTATTCGTTCGATTCTCCGGTAAATAAGGAATTTGCAAACGCGCTTGACGGCTGGTCGGTCGTGGCTAAAAATAAATTGCTGATATACACTTATTTTACGAATTATACGCACAACTTTGCGAACATCAACAATTTCGGAACGGTTGCGAGTATGTTGAACGATTATAAGAGCAAAGGCGTATCCTACGTTATTACGCAGGGCGCGTCCGATTCAAACGTTCCGTGTTTCGACGAAATGCGTTCATACGTCGAATCTAACCTTATGTGGAATTTGAATCAAAACTACGAAACGCTGGCGAAAGACTTTATGGTTCACTACTATAAAGAGGCAGGCGACAGTATGTTCAAAGTATACGAGATGATACGCGACAGATATACGTGGTTTCAGGCTGCCGTAAGCGTTTCAAGCGGTTCCTTAACGGGCGATATTTACGATAACAGGTTATATACCGTGCAGTTCATCAATCAACTTGACAAACAGATAGACCTTGCATTGGCGAGTATCGACGCTTTGAAAGAAAGCGATACCGCAAAATATACGACTCTTAAAAATCGTATACTGAAAGAAGAGTTGCCTATAATTTATCTGAAAATGAGACTTTACCCCGATTATTACGGTGATGCGGAAAAAGACGAAATGAAAGAAGTATGGGAATATTATACAAATTATTACGGCATAACCAAAGACAGCGAAGGCAATGATTTGCCGACCTTGTTTGATTGATGCGGAGGATAATATGAATATTAAAAGATTTATTTCGTTTTTATGTGCGGTTGTCGTTGCCTGCTTTGCGGCTTCGTGCAAAAAGGGCGGTTCGGCAAGCGAAAGCGGTAATCCTGAGCCGTCAAGCGAAGCCACGATTACACTTTCGGTTACTCAGATAGAATTATCTCTGGAAGAAACTTTTAAAGTTGAGGCAAACGTTGCGGAATCGCGTAAAGGCTCGCTCGTATTCTGGAGCGTTCGAGATAAGGACGTGGCAGAAGTAACCGACGACGGAGTGGTTAAAGGAATCGGAGTAGGCAACACGATTTTATATGCGCAATGCGGTGATTACACGGCGTTGTGCGCCGTAACCGTTTTGCCTTACGAGGCTCCCGAAGATCTGACTATAGTTCTGCCTAAAACCGAGTATTCTTTAAACGTCGGCGATAAGTACGAATTGCCGCTGAAGGCAAGGTTTGGCAAAGACTACGCCGACGGCGTAAGTTTTAAGTTTCAAACCGACGGCGATGCGATTGTCGTTGAGGGAAGAGGCAGTATTACCGCGAAGAAACAAGGTTCCGTTAAAGTCATGATTACGGCGACTTACGTTGAGGAAGGCGCGGAATTTACAGCCTATAAATATATTACCGTTTACGTTTATTAACGTAAGAATTTTAACAGAGGAGTTTGCTTCGTCCTTAACACAGGGCGAAGCAATAACGCTATTATGATTACTATGCTTAACGGCGAATGGCAGATAAATTCGTCTGAAATCCGTAACCTCAGAGGTCGCGTGCCGGGGTCTTTGCTTACTTCGCTTTTGGATAACGATTTAATAGGCGAACCGTCGTATCGCGATAACGCCGAAAATATTCGCGAGAAATATTTGTACGAAAACTATACTTTTTCCCGAAAATTTTCTTTGTCCGAAGAGCAATTGAAAAAGCATAACTATTTGTTTGCGGAAGGAATAGATACGGTTGCGAGTATTTTTATTAACGGAGTAAAAATTGCGGACGTATGCGATATGTTTATGCGTTATCGCATTAAAGTGGACAATTCTATACTTTCAACCGAAAACGAGATAAAAATCGAGTTTATTTCGCCTTACAAATATATTGCGGAACACGACGGCGGATTGTTCAGAACGTTCGGGGTTACGGAATTAAAGGCTCCGTGTATAAGAAAAGCGGGATACTCGTTCGGGTGGGATTGGTGTGCGAATCTTGCCGATATTGGCATTTATCGCGATATATATTTAGTTTCTACCGACGAGGGATACCTTTCGGACTATAAGTATACCGCCGAATTTTTACCCGACGGAAAGGCGAAGTTATGCGTTACCGTAAATAGCGTCTGCATAGGCAAAGGCGAGGTAAAAGTTTTTTTGTTCGGACACGGATACTCGTCGTCGTTGGCAAAACCTTTATCCGAAACGACGGTCTTTGAATTTTTAATAGATAATCCCGAATTATGGTACCCGAACGGTTACGGGAAACAGTCTCTGTATAATTTGAAGATACAAGTCGGCGATAAGGAATATAACTATAAGTTAGGACTCCGAAAGATAGAAGTCGACGATAAAATCGATAACGTGGGGAGAAACTTTGCGGTATACGTAAACGGAATAAAAATATTCGTAAAAGGATCTAACTACATTCCCGAAGACCTTGTTCTCGGAAGAATCAATGAAAAAAGAACGCGGAACCTTTTGACGCGAGTAGCAAATAACTATGGTAACACGGTAAGAGTCTGGGGCGGCGGCTTATATCCCGACGACTACTTTTACGATATTTGCGATGAGTTGGGGTTGTTGGTATTTCAGGACTTGACGTTTGCTTGCGCCGCTTACGATATGCGCGACGAGAAGTTTAAATCCTTGATAGTAAACGAAACGGCGGATGCGTTAAAAAGAATACGAAACCACGCCTGCATTTGCGTGATTGACGGCGATAACGAATGCGAGGACGGCATTAACGGAAACGGCGAAGATATAATGGAACAGTATTCGGTTATGCGCGGAATTATAACGGAAACCGTAAGACAAAATTGCGACGCGTATTTTCTTCCGTCGTCGCCGAGTTCCGGAAAAATGTTTACGAGGCAAAACGATACGGAGAATCTCGATACGCACTATTGGAGCGTCTGGCATAGTTTAAAGCCTTACGAGGACTACGTGGAGATATCTCCGAGGCTTTTGTCGGAATTCGGTATTCAGTCTTTTCCGTCGTATGAAACGGTAAAAAAATTTACCCGACAAAACGAACGCTATGCGTCTTCTTACGTAATGACGTATCATCAACGCGATTACTCTTTTACAAACGATAAAAATATTTATTACGTAGATAAATATTATAAAAAGCCGCAAGACCTGAAAGAGTTGTGCTATCTTTCATCCCTCGTACAAGCCGAAGGCTTGAAATTATGCGTTGAGCATTTGAGAATGAATAAGCCGTGTTGTAACGGCGCTATTTACTGGCAATTAAACGATTGCTGGATGGGACAGTCCGAAAGCGTAATCGATTATTGCGGTATGCCTAAGGCTGCCAACTATTACGAAAGAAATTTCTTTGCTCCGCATATCGTCGTTGTTTCGGAGAGAGAAAACGAAATAGTTATAGGCATATCGAACGATACCGCAAACGATACCAAATACAACGTTAAATACGAATTTTGTAGTTTTGACGGAGAAGTAATAGAGAGTAAAGCGTTTAACGCTTTTGTGTCGGCATCGTCTTGCTGTGTAATTTACAAGTGCAAATCTCCGTTCGGGGATAAGGATACGGATAAATACGTATACGTCGGAATTTGCAATGCCGAAGGAGAAGTTCTGTCCCGGGCGATTTATCAAAAGTTTTCGGATAAAAAGATAATTTATCCGAAAGTAAAAATCGATATAGCGCAGAGCGATTCTACGCATTTTACAGTCAAAACAAACGGTTTTGCGAAGAACGTATACCTCGTATGCGGCGACGCCGTGTTTTCCGATAACTTTTTCACTTTAAGGAAAGGTGAAGAAAGAATTGTAACGACGAACGTACCCGTGAATAAGGACAATATAGAAATCGTTACGCTTAACGATTTGATGAGAACCGACTAATTTGGAGATAATATGTACGAACAGAAATTTGAGCATAAAGGGCAGTACGAACGAGAACTCGAGATATACTTAAAGAAGTTTTCAGAGGGGGAATTCAAAGCGCTTTGCACGACGAAAATAGCAGATTTAAGCGTGGAATACGCATATTCGGACGAACCCGTAAAATATAGCGACATGTCATCGCTGCGCTTTAAACCGATTAAAATCGGCGAGGTGTGGGCGTATAAAAATTTTGCTTGCGCTTGGTTTCATTTATATGGTAAAATCGATTCTTCTGTTGCGATAAACGACTTATATCTCGATTTTTGCAACGGCGGAGAGGGGTTGTTGGTCGATAAAAGCGGGCATGCGTTGAAAGGTTTTACGTCGGGTTCCCCGATATTCGGAGTTATGGATTATACCGTCGAAAAAAGACTTTATCCGCTTAAGGGATTGACTTTTGACGACGGGTACGTGGATTTATATATCGACGGTGCCTCCAACGGGCTACAAGGTGAATTTCCGTATAATACGGTTTTGTCGGCGGCGTCGATAGTAAAAAGAAATAACGAACTTTTTGATCTGTATTGCGATTTCGACGTGCTGCTAAACTATGCGGGAACGCTGGCAGAAGGGAGCGAGAAAAAATATAAATTTATTTATGCTCTTCGCAAGGTCATGAATTTAATCGTGTATCGTGATGAGAATTTGTACGAAAAAGCAAAATCAATAACGACGTCCTTATTTAACGAATACGGAGCGGATAAAACGAAGGTAACGGCGATAGGGCATGCGCATATGGATTTGGCGTGGTTGTGGCCGATCAGGGAAACGAAAAGAAAAATATTGCGGAATTTCGCAAACGCAATTTATTTACTGAAAAAATATCCCGAGTTCCGCTTTGCGGTGTCGCAACCGCAGCAGTTACAATGGACGAAAGAACTCGACCCGCAGTTGTATGAGGAAATTAAAAATTACGCAAAAGACGGAAGAATAGAAATCGTCGGCGGCGGTTGGGTTGAAAACGACACGAACGTACCTTG
>SAMEA104315420__coassemble_758_pt1 | contig 17579 bp, 12 predicted proteins | sample SAMEA104315420__metabat2_high_PE_021 | metagenome-assembled genome bin SAMEA104315420 (sample SAMEA104315420) | gut metagenome | biome: Monkey gut; feature: monkey-associated habitat; material: faeces | place: China | collected 2013 | reverse complement strand
TTTTTAACGCCCGTCGAATTATCCGAATAGCGGACTGTAACGTTTTTAAATTCTATATATTTGTCGGAAGTAATCCCGCCTTCATAGCAGTCCTTTTCGTCGTCGATTTCAAGCACGCTCTCGACCCTCTTCGCGCACGCGAGCGCCCTCGAAACGGAAACTATGAGGTTCGCAAACTTGACGAGTTCTATAAGTATCTGCGACATATAGTCGTAAAGGGCGATAACCATTCCCTGCGAAAGCGCGCCCGAAGAAACCCTGATCGCTCCGCCGTACAAAAGAGTAACGATCGCGAGATTCACTATAGTGAAAGTAATCGGATTCAATAGTGAAGATATTGCCCCCGTGAAATTCTGAAATTTCTCCATGGCGGCGGTCTTTTTCTTATATGCCGCTATTTCGTCGTCCTCCGCCCCGAACGCCCTTATAACCCTCGCGCCCGTCAGGTTTTCTCTCGCGGTCAACGCGACGTCGTCGAGCATACCCTGCGCTTTGACGTATTTCGGCATCGTAATTCGCATAATAATCGCGACGACGATACCTAATATTACTATCGTCGCGAGGAAAACGAGCGAAATTTTAAGGTCGATAATCGCCGCGCAAACGAACGCGCCCAAAACGACGAACGGCGAACGCAAAAGCAGACGGAGTACCATATTTACCCCGTTCTGCATCTGATTTATATCGCTCGTCATACGAGTTACCATTGTCGAAACGCCCATTTTGTCCGTTTCGGATAGGGGCGAAGAAAGTAATTTTTTATACAGATTTCCCCTTACGTCCGACGAAAAACCCGTCGCCGCCCTCGCGGAGAAAAACTGACCGATTATCGAAAACCCGAGACCGATAAACGCGAGCGCAGCCATTACGCAGGCATCGACGATTATTACTTTTTTATCGCCGCCGTTGACGCCTCTGTTTATAAGGTCGGCGACGACGAGCGGAACGAAAAGTTCCGAAAGGGCTTCGACGAGTTTACATAAAGGCGCAAGAAAACAGTCTTTCCTGTATTTTTTTAAGTGTATAGCGAGCCGTTTCATATTATCCGTTGTTTTTCGCCTCTTTCAAAGCCTTGGCGGCTATATCTCTTATTTTGTCGCCGTCGCCGAGAAGCAACGACGAATTTATCTCATAAAATTTAGGACAATCGTATTTCGATAAAAACGCGACGAAATTCTCGCTCGCGAGCATCGAAGTGACCGCCGAAGTAAGTTCCTGACCGTTTCCGAGAGCCTCGCTCGCGAACGACAGAACGTTCTCGATTTTCTTGATTCTGCTACTTGCGTACTCTTCGGCTTCCTCGCAGTATTTTTCGGCGAATTTTTCGCCGTTCGCTTCGCTTAGTCCGTTGATAATCGACCTATACTCGGACTTCTGGTATCTATTCAGCGTTCCCGACTTGTATTTTACGAGCAGTTCCTCTATCTCTTTTTTGGCGTTTTTCTTCAAAGAGATTTCCTTGACGAGTTCTGCGGCTTCGGCTTTCGCCATTGCCTTGTCGGCAATCTTAACGGCTTTCGCCCTCATAATTTCCGCAAGGGCAAACCTCTCCTCGAAATTGCCGCTCGATAAATCTACGGACTTTAAAGTTCCGTTTTCCACTTCGTCGCCCGACACTATCTTGCCGAACTTTCTGAATATTCCGTAGTATCCCGAAAAACCGCTCGCGATCTTGGGACTTTGAATATATCCGCTGATAAGCGACATAGTTACGGGAATAGAAAGTTTTTCGTACTCGTAAAGGGCGTAGGAAAGGTCCTCCCAACTTCTCGGGGTGACAAGTTCGAGTCCCTCGGGGCTTTTCTCCGCCACAAACAGGAAATTACTCTGCAAGGATAAAAACCCGACTATCGCGCTGTGCATACCCGAGTTTAAAGCGTACGTTTTGAACGCCTCGTAGTCGGGTTCTACGTCGAGTTTTTTAACTCTGTCCAAAGTAACCATATCCAACTCGTTTACCGATTTGTTGTATTCCTCGGGGTTGCCTGCGGCGGTTAATATCCAGCCGTCGGGAATTTTATGCGTTCCGAATTTCTTGTGCTGCAAAAGTTCGAGCATTGCAGGGGCTAAGGTCTCGGAAACGCAGTTTATTTCGTCGATAAAGAGTATTCCCTCGTTTTTACCCTGCTTTTCTATCGCGTCGTACACTTCGGCGACTATTTCGCTCATCGTATATTCCGTAACGGAATATTCCTTACCGCCGTAAACGCGTTTCGATATGAACGGCAGACCGATTGCCGACTGTCTCGTGTGGTGGGTAATCGTGTAACCTAAAAACCCTATTCCGAGTTCGTCGGCGATTTTGCTCATTATCGCCGTCTTGCCGATTCCGGGCGCGCCGATAACAAGGGTCGGGCGTTGCCTTTCGACGGGAATTTCGTAGTTGCCGTCGGCGTCTTTCGACAGATAGATTCTGACCGCGTTTTTAATTTCGTTTTTGGCTTCTAAAATGTTCATTCTAAATCTTCCTTGTCAAGTATTATTTTATAAGCGAAATAAGGAGTTTTTACCTCGTCGGCGTTCTCGCCGTAAAGCAAAAAACAGGTTTTATAGTCGGGGTTTTCGGTAGGAAACACTCCGAGTCCGTCCGTAAAGTACAACAGCGCGCGAATTTTCGCGCCACGCTTTCTGTCCGCGTCGAGACGCTCGAACACGGGTCGGAAATCGGTACCGCCGCCGCCTAAAAGTTTGAAATTCCGCATCTTTTCTTCAAATTCTTTGTCGCCCTTTATAATTTCGTCCGAACGAATTTCAAGGTCGCATTGAATTATTCTCAGCCTCAGTTCGTCTCTTTTTGAAATCTCACGACATATCGCGTAAACTTCTGCGACGAATTTTTTTACGGGTTCGCCGGCAGTACTTCCCGAAACGTCGATTGCAATTACTATCTGCGAATAGTCTTTTTTATCGCTCGTCTCGAGCCGTTCTATAAGCGGCACGATTTTGTACATCGAAAGCCCGTAACAATAATATATATAGTCAAAGTCCTCGCTCGGCGTTTTCCTCTCCGAAGTTTTTAAAAACCGCTCGAGAAATTTTCTGTAATCTCTCTTGCTTCCCGTCACGTTTTCGAGTTTTCTTTTCAAATCTTTGCGTTCTTTTCCTATCATAGGAATTATACGCTTGGAAATCTCGACCCATTGTTTTTCCGTTTCGCTGTCGTCGCCGTCGTCGTTTTCGTTGTTGTCTCCGCCCGCAGCGTTTCCGCCGCCTTTCTTATCTTTCCACATCGAATGGTCGCATACCGTAAACGCCTCTTTTAGTTTTTCCGTTTCAGATTGCCCTTTATCCGCAAGATACGTCTCGCAAAGCCTCTCCGTTACGCCGCCAAAATCGTTAATAATCGACTTATAGACGGCTTTTCTCTGCTCGGTCGCACGTCTGTCGCCGAACGGGATATCCATATAATCGACGTAGTATCCGACGGTTATATCGCACGCCAAGTCGTATAGTTCGGCATTGTCGGGCTTTATAAGCGGGTGCAGAAACAGGTCGTGAAGTATGGTATGACAAAGCCCCAGCGTTATCTGTTTTTCGCCGAATTTTACGGCGTTTTCAAACAGGGATTTTTCGCCGAAATACACGCCCTTGCCGTCGGTCGCAACGAAAAAATCGGAGTCCGTAACGGTCGGATTCGCAACGCCTAACGGATAACTGAAAAAACTTTCTTCCGCAGAAAGAGAAATCACCGCGATGTTTATAATCTCTTTCGCCGCCGCTTCGTTTCTTATCATCTTCTCGACCTCATTACAAGCGGATCTTTTTTCATATCGTCGGGAAGCATTTCATACGCTTTTTCTCCCGACTTTACCGCTTCGGCGCACAAAACGGGATCTTCCAAATATTTTCCGCCGAGGGCGAACAGATTGCGGTAGTCTCTTCGGCAGAGAATTTTAATATCCTCGTAGGAAAACGGCAGGGTTTTGAAGTTCGTCACGAACGGTTCGTCGGCGTTTTTCACGATATAGGTTTTAACGCAAGCCGAAACTATCTCGGGGTCGAAAAACAAATCCGAGTCCTGTATATATTTGAGTATCGCCCCGTCCTTTTCGGCGCAAAGGGCGATCACCTCGCGATCGTTTTTGTAGTTATCTATGGAATTTATGAGGATTTCCACCGCTTTCGTGGAATTTCGTTTAAGCCCTCTCGTAATTCTGTCCCGTTCCTGTTTTTCCCCCGTCTTTTTGCCGTGGGCGTATGACATAAGGAAAGGAATTACCCTCATTTTTCTGTTTTTAACGGCGTAAGGCAGAAGTTCTTTTATGATCTCGGGCGGAACCTGAAACTTCGAGCAAAGAAGTTCGGCGGTAGGTCTGTCGTCCTTGTCGATTATTCTCTGCAAAATCTCTTTTTTTCTGACTACGTTGCCCTCGAATACCGTGAGTACGGCGTTCAGTTTTTCGTAAGGAACGGTGAGCGGATCTATTTTCTGAGCGATAAACCGCGCGGTCATACCCTTTTCAGCCATTTTTTCGAGCAGTCCCAAGGGAACGTCGTTCGCTAGACTGTTGACTTCGATAATTCCCCTGTCCGCCCTCGTGACTTTTTCAAACACTTCGTCGTCTTTAAAGGCGTCGTCCGAAAAATACGCCCCGACCGTTCTGTCTCCGGCAAGCGCAGCAAGGCAGACGTCTCTGTCCGCTCTTATCCGCTCGGAAAAGAGGCGGATATTTTTCGGATTTTTTTCCACGGCAACCATAGCGACTTCCTTGTCGTCGAGAAATTTATCTGGAAGAAGTTCCACCGCGCCGCCGCCGTTTTTAGCGACGATTAAAGCGATTTCTCTGTTCTCTCTTGCCTTTCCGCAAAGGAAGGAATAACACGGAGGGAAATTCCGAACGGCGGTTGCGGCTAAAATCGGATTACCCCTTACGCTATCGGGCGCGAAGCGAATAAGTCTGCCGTCCTTTAAAAAACAGGTTTCGGCGATTTCTTCGTCCGCCTTCACGTTTTCGTCGGCATACTCGTAGACGGCAGGCATTTTTCTGCACAAAGCGAGGGTTAAATTCCTGTCGCTTTGCATCGACTTATCCGTCCGATATTCTTTGGCGAGCGCGTTCGCCTGTCTCTGACTTAAATCTTTTTCGTATTTCACAGTTTTCGCTCCGTTGATATTTCGGGAAATTTCGTACTATCGTTTTAACTATTACATAATTATAACACATATACCTCATAAAGTAAATATCCGAAAGACAATTTTTTTCTCATTTGATTGAATTTTTCGTGAAAGAGGGGAAAACCGCCCGAAAAACGGGGAATTTTGCCCGTTAAACAACCGTCTCGACAAACGCGGCAATCGACGCGCTTAATAAAAGACAGGCAAAAATTGTCGGGACGTCGAGGCGCCGTCCCCTACGGCAAAACTCGATAAATCATCGGATTTTATAAAAAACTTTTACTTGTATTTTATTTAATAACAGACATAAAAAAGGACCGCGTTGTTACGCAGTCCCTTATTTTGAGCGTATCCGCTCGCACTTTTCCGAATTATTTATTGAATTCGTCTTTGAAAGTTTTGCTGAACTTTACGTTCGGCGCTTTGCACGCTTTGATCTGTACTTTTTCGCCCGTGGACGGATTTACGCCTTCTCTCGCCGCTTTATCCTTAATTTCAAAGGACGCGAAACCCGAAATGTGAATGCTCTCTCCCTTCTTAAGTTCGTTCGTCAAAGTAGTAACTAACGCGTTGAAATTTCTTTCAGCGTCTTTCATTGTGATGCCGAGTTCGTCGGCGTAAGCCCTGATAAATTCACTTTTGTTCATGATTTCCTCCAATCATTTTGTTATTGCGAACTTGCCGCTTATATGTATTATACCATATTTAAAAATAATTTCAAGAGTTTTTATAAAAAAAATGTTGATTTTTTCTAAATTTTTCCGAAATTTTCGAATTTTTTCGATTTTTTAATTTATGCCGGACAAAAACAATACAAATCTTGCCAAAACGCCGCTATTTCCGTGCTTTTTGGTAAATTATCGCTTGAAGTTTGACGTATAAGCCGCAAGCTAAGCGCTGTATTAGTCAAAAATACCCCGTTAGACCATGGTTCGAATTATTCTTGTCCGGCATGCTTGACAAAATTTTGCAAATATATTACAATAGTCGGGCAATAATATAATAGGAAAAAGATTATGCAAGACGAACAATTAGTCGAAAAACTTAAGAGTAAAAGTCGTTTTAAAAGGCTTAACGCCCTTAAAACCCTTGCGAAAAACGAAGAATACGCGGAAGATTACGGCATGGACGTCAATATCAACGTCATTTGCAGGACTACTTTCTCCTGCTTCGACACTACTCCCGCGCTTGCCGCGTACAGACTCGCAAAAAACGGTATGCCCATTATCGGGGTCGTGGACTACGCCTCTTTATCCGCCGCGAAAGAAATTTACAAGGCTGAAAAAATACTGAAAAAGCCCTACTATACGGGCGCGGAAACCGAATGTATAGGCAGCGACGGCGTCGTCCGCAAAATGCTCTCGGTCGGCGTTCCCCATAAAAACGCAAAGCCGTTCGACCTCGAACTCTATTTTTACAGAAAACTTCGCAACGAGTTCGCTTCCTCGCTCATCGACGGGCTTAATTCGAGATTTAAAAAATACGACATTCACCTCGCCGCGCCGAAAAACAGTTTTTACAAGGCGACGAGTACCGAGGATATATTTATCCGACTTGCGGAAAGCATCAGAAACAAGTTCGAGGACGGAAAAGCCGTTATCGACTTCGTTTCCGATGAACTTAAAATCGAACTTTCCGACGAGGAATACAAAAGGCTTATCGACCTTTCCAACGTGTTTTATATAGCGGACCTCGCGAAAGTCCTCTTTACAAAATATAAAATGAAATTCCCCGTGAGGAAATACAAAAAAGTCAGCGAATTTGTGGCTTCGAGCGACTATTACGGCGGTATTTCCGCGGTAATGCTTTCCGATAACCTTCTCGACACGATTAAATTCGCGATCGACAATCATATAAAAGGCATATTCTTCTATCTCGATAAACTCGAAAACTACAACTTCGCGCCCGAGGAAATTTACGACGCGTGCGTGGGAAGCGGACTTCTCCCCATCGGACTTATTGTCGCCGATTACCCGAAGAAAAATCTCGAGTTTAAATTTGACAGCGAAGAGACTTCGCAAAAGTACAAAGACGTGGCTTTGAGTATCGTCGGAAACGAAATCGCCTCGTCGATAAACTTAGGCGACGGAATGTTTTCCGATAGGACCATCGAAAACACGCCGATATTTACCGAAAGAATCAGGCTTTTTTCGAGAATAGGCTCGAAAGGCTCGGTAAAATAATAAAATTTTAATAATTTTGCAACCGAAATACTGCGTTTTGAACCTCCCACGGTTTAAAGCGCAGTCTTTTTTTTGTTTTTAATATCCCGATTGTATAAATTTTCGTTCTCTGTCGATAATTTACCCGTATGAAAAAAACAATTCTTGCTATGCTTTCCTTTTTAATTTTAGTAATTTCTCTGCTTATAAGCGGCGGGACGGAATTTAAAGAGGGTAAAAATCACATATTTTATCTGTATTCTGCTTCGTCTAACGCGGCTATCCGACGCCTCGACGAAAACGACGTCCGCTATTCGGTATTTCTCGGCGAAAAAAGCGGCGAAAGTTGCGAACTCGATGAAGCCGATTTGCCGAAGGTTCTTAAAAGGCTGAAAGCAGACCTCGTTTTTGACGAAAAAGGCGAATTTTTTGAAAATAATTACTATTACTCGCCGAAAATCAAAGGCAATATCGTAATTAAAGGTCAAAGGGTAAATCTACACGTCTCAAAGCGCGACGGCAAAATCTATATCGCCTCGCCGCTCAATTTCGGAAGTTTTTAAATTTTTTTCAAAACGCCGTATAAAACGCCGAAAGGCGGTCGATAATCAAAACCACAGGCGGAAAACGACGCCGCCGCTAAAAAAATCGGAGGAATAATAAAAATGTCGGAAAAGAAAAACAACTCGTTACTTAGTTTCGTAAAACGAAATCTCTACTACCTCGTTATAGGGGCGTCCCTTATAATCATCGCTACTGTCATAGCAATCGTGCTTATCACGAACAAGCCGTCCGATCAGGCGAGAAATTCCGCAAACCCGAACCCCGCGACGGAATCGACTTTGCCGTCAGAGTCCGAAAAAGAGCCTGACAGCGAACAGCCCAAGCCGAGCGATTCGGAAAAGGAACCCGAAAGCGAAAAGCCTACGGACACGAAAATAGTGTTTTCGCTCCCCGTGACAAACTCCACCGTTTCCAAAAACTACACTTCTTCTACCGTAGTTTTCAATAAAACGCTCGGCGTTTATACGGGACACATGGGCATCGACTTTTCCGCGGAAGCGGGAACGGAAGTACTCGCCGCCTACGACGGAGTTATCGAAAGCATTACGACTTCCTATCTCCAAGGCACTACCGTGACAATCGACCACGGCAACGGACTTAAATCTATTTACAACTCGATCGATGCGGCTGAAAATCTCGCCGAGGGTCAGAAAGTCGAAAAAGGCGACGTTATCGGCGCGGTGTCGGACAACAACCGTCAGGAATACAAAGACGGCGCGCATCTCCACTTCGAGGTAGTCGAGAACGGTAAAAGAATCGACCCCGAGACCTATTTGCTTCTCGCGGAAAAATAATTGTAATATTGTAGAAAACCTTTCCGTACAATGTACGGGAGGGCTTTTTTATGTACAGAATATCGAAAGCCGTTTCTTTATTTATAGTTTCTTTATTGCTTTTCGGCGTTTTATCCGCGCTTTCGTCCTGTAAAAAAAACGAGGAAAGGCAATCGGTAAAACTCACCCTTGTCTTCGACGACGAAAACTCGATTATAACGGGAAAAGCCGTCTATAAGTTCGTAAACTCGACAAACGAGGCTGTAAAGACCGTTCCGTTCAACCTCTTTGCAAACGCCTATAACGAGAAAAACCGAGCCTTACGCAAAACCTATGACGACGGCTATTTAAACGAAAATTCGTTCGGCGGTATAAAAATTAACGAATGTCTGTATAACGGCAAAACTGCCGCGTACAACCTTTCCGACGACGAACTGTCGTTGGAAGTTATTACGGGCGACCTGTTTCCGAGCGAGATCGCCGAAATAACTCTCGGCTTCACAACTACCCTTCCGCAAGCGAAGTTAAGGCTCGGCAAAACCGAAAACACGGTAAATCTCGGCGATTTTTACCCCGTCCCTTGCAAAATGCAGGCTGACGGATTTTATAAATGCGGCTATAATCCGTTCGGAGACCCCTATTTTGCAGACGCGAGCGACTATTTCGTCGAAATATCCGTTCCGTCGAAATACGTCGTTGCCGCCTCGGGATTTCCCGAAAAAACGCTGATTGACGACGAGAGAACGACCTACTCGTATTCGCTTGGCGGCGGCAGAGATTTTGCGTTCGTACTTTCCGACAAATACAACGTTTCGTCGGAAAAATGCGGCAACGTCGATTTATACTACTATTCTCTGACCGAAAACAACAAAAACATAGAAACGGTAAAAAGATGTTTCGAGTTTTTCTGCGATAAATTCGGGAAATATCCGCATAAAACTTTCTCTGTCGCCGAGACGGACTTCGCTGCGGGCGGAATGGAATATTCGGGACTTACGATGCTGTCGGACGACCTCGACGAAGAAACTTTGCTGCTTGCGACCGTACACGAAACGGCGCATCAATGGTGGCATTCGGCGGTCGGCGTAAACGAGGTCGAGGACGCGTACATAGACGAAGGTCTTTGCGAATATTCGACCTATCTCTACCTCTTGGAAAACGATATGGAAAAACAGGCGGAGGAAATGATTACTAACGCAAAAGCCCTCTATAAGTCGTTCTTCGAGGTAAATAAGGTTTTGAACGGCTCGACGGACACGGTAATGTCGAAGGGACTTAGCGAGTTTAAAAATCAGAACGAATACGTTGCGATAGCCTACGGGAAAAGTCTTATAATGTTCTGCGAACTTGAAAAAACGACAGGAAAAAGCAAGGCAATTTCCTGTCTGAAAAAGTTTTATAACGGTAATATGTTTAAGACGGCGGGGCTTAACGAACTGATTAAGGCGTTCGGACACAAGGAATATTTCGAGTCCTACGTCAACGGAAAAGTTGTGATATAATAGCGAGTCAGCCGCTGTTTTTTATTTCTCGTAATTTATACCGAAGTAATCGAGCAAAGCTTTGTAGGCGTCTTGAGCGTCGAGGCAAGTATCCGTCAGAAAGCCTTTTTCTGCGTTCCATTCTTTAAGACCGCGGTAATAAAAGGCTTTTTTGTTGTCTACGATTATAAACGGAACGATATTGAAACGCAGACACTCTTTGAAGCAAATTAAACGCCCCACCCTGCCGTTTCCGTCCTGAAAGGGGTGTATTTTCTCGAAATTGTAGTGGAATTCGATAATATCATTTATGGTAGCCATTTTTTTGTTGTAGTCGGCAAGTAATTTTTTTACAGCCCCCGCAACCTTCGACGGCAAAGTTGTTTCGTTTCCTCCCACCACGTTAGCCCTCTGTTTATACTCACCCACGTTGAACCACGAAAGATAAGAATCTTTCGTTCCCGTTTTCAGAATCTTGTGTATCTTTTTTATAATGGCTTCGGTAAGAGGTTCCTCGGCGCAGTCTATTATATAGTCTATGGCGCGGAAGTGATTAGCCGTTTCTATAATATCGTCAACGGGTAAACCGTCTTCCGCTCCTATCGTATTAGTTTCAAAAATAAGCCTCGTCTGATCTTCGGAAAGTTTACTTCCTTCGATTCTGCTTGAATTATAAGTAAGGCGAACCTGCGTTTCATGATAGAGACCGCCGCTGATTTTAGCGTTCTTTTCCTCTCTCAAAATCTGCAATACAGCATTGTCGCTTTTTTCGACGAATATATCCTCGCTCTTACAATCGAAAAAATCGCACAGCCGCAAAATCACGTTATCCGCAACTTTCTCGCCTTTTGATAATTTCGCTATCGTGCGTGAAGATATGCCGATTTTTTTAGTTAATTCAGATTTTTTTATATCGTTTTTTTTAAGCAGACGAAAAAGTCCATCATACGAAATCATTATCCATCCCTCCAGAATCTTTACTTATTATACCATGTTTTAATTAAAAAGTAAAGATTTTTATTAAAGAAGAGTAAAAAAGTAAAGATTTTTAAAAATCAACGTAGGGGACGGCACCTCAAAGAACTCTTAAAATGCTTGCATTTTTAGGAAAAAGCGTCCAGAAAAAGTAATCATAACAGTCCATCTCCCTATCAAGTGTTGCCGTAGGGGACGGCGCCCCCGACGTCCCGAAAAAAATAGGCACAAAGCCTACTTGATTGATTTAAGGGAAACGAGATACAGCCGTTTCTTCATTATATCCCATCTTATATACGGGAACCCTATTCGACAACTTTGGCGTGGCGTTATTATTTTCAGACGTTTTATATTTGACGTTTTATCGCCACGCCATGAACATCCGTTCTCATTTTGCGTTGCAAAACCGTTGTCTCATGAATATCTTCGGTTTAAAACCCTTGCAAGCAAGTTTTAAACCTCGACATTGACGGCTGGATTTTCGCTTCGCTCAAATGCGAGCGACGGCTCGCAAGCGAGCCGCGTACTCATCTCGTTGCCCCGCTCCATAAAAAAAACAGGTATAAAACCTGTCTGCTTGATTTAGGGGAAACGAGATACTGCCGTTTCCACCTTTTACTCTTCTTGTAGTTTTATTCCCGTTTGGCGGAATACCTCGGCAGACTTCCTCGGAACTTCGTTCCTCGGGCGCCGAACTCTGCGAGTTCGGTTTTTCTCTCGTTTCCCGCTCCATAAGAAAACCGACAAGGAAAATTCCTTGTCGGTTTTCTTATGGAGCGGGAAACGAGATTCGAACTCGCGACGTTTACCTTGGCAAGGTAACGCTCTACCACTGAGCCATTCCCGCATTGGTGGGAACAATAGGGCTCGAACCTATGACCCCCTGCTTGTAAGGCAGATGCTCTCCCAACTGAGCTATGCTCCCGTGACACTCAATGCTTATATACTATATCAAATTTCTTTCAACATTGCAAGCATTTTGCACGGTGTTTCGTAAAAATTTTTAAATTTTTTTTCGAACCTCTACGGCAAGCATATCGACAAAGAATAATACAATCATTGCCAAAACGCCGCCGCTTCGCCCGTCAGTCCTCGTCAAACGGTATAAAATATTCGGGTCTGTGGAAACAGCCGCACATCGTCGGATTCATCGCAAGAAGGTTCTTCTCGGGCGTTCCGCCCTCCGTCTCTATTCTGTACGCGTTAAAAACCACTTCGACGTTTTCTTTTACGCCTATCGCCTCGTCGGGAATCCTGATCTCCACCGAATAGCCGTTTTTGTAGTCCGTAACGTCCGCCTCGAACGCCTTGTCGAGCATCTTCGCCGAAAACGCGCCGTTATCGTAGTCAATCGCGGCGAAAAATACGGTGCCGTTCGGCGCGACCTCTATTTCATAATATTCGTTTCTGTTTCCGCCCGTACATATAAAAAGTTCGACGACGTCACCGCGATATATCGGCTCGTTGTCCTCCGAGTATGCGGAAAATTTCTTCGAGTTTTCGCAATCGAATTTAAACCTCATACCGCCCGCGTATCTGTCGCAATTCAAAGTCGTTTTAAAAGGCGTTGTTTCGCCCGTTTTATTGTCTCTCAACTCTCTGTACATAACTTTATTTTAGCACCGCTTGTTTCTTTTGTCAAATCAATGACTTGATTTTTTTTCCGTTTTGGCGTAATATATAGTTATGGAAAGAAACGTTTTCGAAAATGCGAGACTTTTAAGAAGAATCGTCTCCGTACATAATCTCTTCGGCGCGAGTTGGTACACGCCGCTCGAAAGTCAAAAGAGCCGAATAAAATACCCTGCGTTTTCGCTAATCTACTGTGAAAAAGGCGAACTCTTTATAGAGATAAAAAACAAAACTTTCGCCGTGCAGGACGGTGACTGTCTGTTTATCGCCCCATTTACCGAATACGTTATTTCGTCGAGACAGAAAGGCGTAAGAATGTTCTACGCGGTATTTTCGGTTAAGGAAAACTCTATTTCGCTGTTTTGCGAACAACTTATCACGCTCACGCCTTTTTCAAGGAATCTACTCGTAAGGCTTGGAAAACTTGCGGACGAATTTTTTATTTCCAACAAAACCGCCTCGCTCGTAAAACTGCCCGAACCGAAAGACGACGTAAGCGCGTTTACTGAACAAAGCGTTAAAGAAATACTCGAACTTTTCATAATAGAATGTATAAAACCCGTCGATAAGTCGATTATCTCGCAATTTTCGGAAGAAACGGCAACAACGGAATCAAAGAAAGTAACCTCGAACATATACTCGTATCTTGCTAAAAACGTATACGAGCGAATAACTCTCGACGACGTATCGGAAGCGTTGTATTTCTCGAAGTCGTATATAAAGACGGCGTTCAAAAAGGAGACGGGCAAGACGATAATGGAAGCGTTCAACGATCTGAAAATCGAAGAAGCGAAAAAACTTATCGAAAGCGGTATGCCGATGAACGAGATAGCGGAAAAACTGTCTTTTTGCAGTAAAAACTATTTTTCGACTTTATTTAAAGCGAGAAGCGGGCAAACCCCGACGGAATACCGCAAATCGCTATTATAAAAAACAACGAAAGACTGCTTTAAGTATACATTAGTTTGTATTAAATTTGTTTAAAGTATTCGGTACAATTAACAAAAATTGTATCGGTGGAGGTAAAAACCTCTTTTTTTGATAAATAGCAACCTATCAATCCGTTATCAATATTTTGGCAATTGTTAATATAGTTCAAACAGTTATCAATATTGTCTATAGTGCCAATAACAATATAATCGCAATTATCTTCAATTTTATTTATCATTAGTTTTGCTTTTTCAAACGACAAATCAAAATAATCTGAAGCTACACTATCACTATTGAAAATGCGGACATGATAAAATTCATATTCGTTAGGTTTCTTAAAATTAAATGGAAGAATTGTTGTCATAAGATATCTCCTTGGTTATGCTTTATTATATTCTTCATACACTGCATGCAGCGTTAAATCATTCAAATAATTCCAAATGCCGCTTTCGTATTTGTTATTGTTGTCATCAAACCAACCAACGAACTTATATCCTTCTTTTTCAACATTATCCGGCAGAATAAATGTCGCATCATAAACAATAGATATGGTTCTGTTAGTATAGGTTGTTCCTTTTATGCAACTATTTCCATTCCAAGTAATTGACACATTGAAGTCTCCCTGAGCTCCAACAGTAACACCCTTTATTCCGATATAATATAATTTGCCTGCTTCAATATTAAATGTAAATGAGAAATTAAGATTACTCTCGTTTATGTCATCGGCAGAAATTAAAACATTTTTGTTAGCATCATAAAGAGTTCCTATTAAATCTAACTCGGATATTGATGTAACAGTAATACTTGTGTTTGAAACAGGAACAAATTTAATATATTTCTCAGTTTTCCCATTTATAGACATAGAAATATTTGAAATTGTTTCGTTAATCAATAAAACATTTTCTTCATCCTTTATCCATTTTGCATATAAAATTAAGTCTTCTGTTATTGTTCCGTCGAAATTGAATACATTTTGATATTCTTCGTCAGTATACCAACCGGCAAATAGATATCCTTTCTTGGAATTCGGATAGAAATTTTCAATACTTTCATTCTCATATAAATTTTCGGTCTTTATAATGGTTCCATCGCTTATAAATAAAATTTTTGGTGCAAATTCTCCACCGAAAGAATCAAGTGTCAAATCAAATGAAATTGGAGTAAATTTAGCATGCAGAATTATATCCCCGGTCATTTGAAAAATTTTTTCAATTTTACTGCTATACAAGCCATCTAAATACCAGCCGTCAAATGTGTAGCCTTGTTTTGTCGGCGAGCCTAAAATATAATTTGAGCCAAAAGTATAAGATTGAGGATTGTTATCGTTATTGTTACCACCATATAATTCATATGTAATGTTATACGGAATAGCTTTCCATTTAGGCGTGAATGTTTTATTCTCAGTGTAATTCCATGATTGAGAAATTAAATTATTATTTTCATCAAACCAACCAATAAATTTGTAACCATCACGAAACGCAACGTTGGGAAGTTTTATCGATTCATCATAACGAACACTCTCTTCCATGCTTCTATGCGATAAAATTATTGATTTTCTTCGTTGACTTGTAAATTTTATGTACCCGCCACTATAAGATTCAGTATGTACACAAATAACTGAACCAGGAATAGCTATGATTGTGGCCGAACCGGAAAGGCTACTATTTTTATCTTTACTATACACATGTTTACTGTAAAGCGATTTTATATTGGTAACATCTTGTATAGACATATCTCCACCATAATAACCATCACGCCCAGATAAATTTAAATAATACTCGATGCTTATAATCCCATCACATAAAGTGGGAACTCTAAACCTATATTCTTTAGTGCCATAATTTGTCAAATCGGGATTTGTAATATCATGTTTTGTTGTGCCGTCATTTGAAAACATATTCAAATACGATGAAGTTACCGTATCGTCAAAAACACCATCCAGAACAATATCTTCACTTATAGATAATGATGAGTCTATGAGTTTATCATTATTAAACCACCCCTCAAAATATGACTCTTCACCGTAATATTTATTGTAATCATCTGTCAAATAATTTGACATTATATCATAAGAATAAGGGTCAAAATTATCACCATAATTAAGGTAATATTTTATATCATTATAACCAAAAACTTTTAATGTTACAGTTACACCATCAAGAAAAGTTGACGAATACTCGTTAGACGTAAATAATGCGTATAAACATATATCACCGGTTTTTTTAGAAATTATTTCAATGGGTAGGTTAAATGTTTCATCTAAGAACCAACCATCAAACGTATAACCTATTTTTGATGCTTCTTTTAGGTTGATTTCATCTTCTATCGTATAAGAGTCAGGATTTTTCAGCGCGTTTTCTCCATTAAACAAATAATATGTAATCGAATAAACTATCGGCTTATATTTTGCGTATAAAGTTGTATTATTCGCAATATTGTTTAAAGAGAGAATTTCTGCTGTTAAATCTTCATCGGTACACCAAGATACAAATTCATATCCAATTTTGTTTGCTGCATATAAACGATAATTTTCATCACCGTAGACCACGGATGGATTACGAGTATCATTTGTTCCGCCGTTAAGCAAATAGGTAATATTATACACGTTACGCGTTTTTTCCACTTCGAAATATTCGTAGTTATTGCGTTTTTTCCACTCATAACTCGTTTCAAGATTGCCAGAAACGATTGTGGAAGTGTTAGTGGGAATTAAATCGTCGATTGTCGTTCCTTCCAATACTGTTATCGTTTTTGAAGTTCCATCGATATAAGTGAAGTTGTATACGTCGTATACTATATAAACAGCAATAACGTCTTTATTTGCTGTAATATTGTTCAGAGAATCGCTCCAACCTTTGAATTCATAAGATTTATGATTTTCATCAGGTCTTTGCGGTGTTGTTGCGTTATATGCTGCATTTGCCCCATATTCAACTGTGGAACAACTTAAAATACTTCCATCGTAGTTCTTGAACGTTACAGTGTATTTGTTTATAGTCTGAGTATATACGGCAGTATACTCAATGTTTTTAATTACTTTTTCAATTGCAGGAGTCCAGCCGGCAAAAACATATGTATATTGCTGAGTTGAGGGCTTAACGGGAATATCTCCGTCGTAATTCGGTTCTGTTCCATACAACAACGTATCTGTTTTAATTATACTTCCGTCATAATTTTCCCATACGATTTGATATTTATTTGTTTCTGAAATAAATTGCGCTGTATAAACAACGTTTTCGGATATTGCGACTATTTCTTTATCCCAGCCGCTAAAAAAATAACTGAATTCCGCAGTACGTTCTTTTACAGGCGTTTCGCCTGCGTAAACAGGAATTTCGTTATAATTTAATTTGACAGAATATAGTATTTCTCCATCGAAATTCTTAAATGTGGCAGTGTATTGATTTATTTTCCACTGTGCATATAAGACGACAGTTCCGTTATTTTCTGTCGTCAGATTGTTGACGGATGCAGAGTTATCATGACTCGTTCCGCTTCCGTCAGCTTCCGTATTCCAACTGGCAAAAGTATATCCCGTGCGGGCAAATCTGTTTGCATTCAGATTTTGCGCCGTCGCATATACAAACGCCTGATTATCCATTCTACCGGAAGTGCTTCCGTTTCCGTCAAATCTAACGCTGTAATCAACTCCAACCCAATGGGCATAAAGAGTTGTGTTAGATGTTTTATCCCAAGTCTTTGCACTCGTTAAATCTGCATTGTAATATTTCGTTCCGTTGTTTGCAGAATCATAATATCCTGCAAAAATATATCCTGTTCTCGTAGGGACGCCATTGATTGAAGGCATTTCGGAGTCATACGTTGCAATTATACTTCCGTTATTGCCGTTGCCGTTATTATAGTTAAACGATACGGTATAAGTTCTTGCCTCCCATTTCGCTTTTAACGTTACGTTTTCGGTAACGGTGTAGGCGAGGAAATTCCA
>SAMEA104315420__coassemble_683_pt1 | contig 19123 bp, 12 predicted proteins | sample SAMEA104315420__metabat2_high_PE_021 | metagenome-assembled genome bin SAMEA104315420 (sample SAMEA104315420) | gut metagenome | biome: Monkey gut; feature: monkey-associated habitat; material: faeces | place: China | collected 2013 | reverse complement strand
TAAAAAAGTCTGCGCAAAACTATTTTATGACGATTAAAATATCCTGGTCGAATCGGACTATTTTTCCGTATCATTCGTTTATATGGAAAGGAATAGACGGATCCGACGTTGTGGTACATATGCCGCCCGAGGGGACGTATAATTCGTTGATCGATCCTAAAGGGTTATTGTTCGCCGAAAGTCAACTTAGGGAAAACGATCCGAAAGACGAGTTTTTAACCGTCTACGGTATAGGCGACGGCGGCGGCGGACCTTCGGAAATTATGTTTGAAAGGACGCTAAGAGAGAAACGTACGCCGTATTTACCGAAAGTTGCTCATACGAGCGTCGCAAGTTTTTACGATAGATTGGCGAAGAAAAATCTTTCGGTCTATAGCGGCGAAATGTACCTTGAAAAACATCGCGGGACGTATACTTCTCAATCCGACAATAAAAAATTTAATCGCGAAGCGGAAGAGAAGATTTTAATTCTCGAAAAATTATTTGCGAGCAAAGCAAAACGTGGGGACAAGGAAAAAATCGACGCGTTATGGAAGGAAATCCTGTTATATCAATTTCACGATATTTTACCGGGGTCTTCGATTAAAAGGGTTTACGACGAAACGAGTGTGGCGTATAAGCGAATATTGTCCGAGTTGGAAGATATTGTCCGAGAACACGGCTATTCGTACGTTCCCGATAGAAATTCAATGCTCGTAAATACCGAAAATCGGGAAATAATCAAACTGGTGAAACCTGCGGATGACGTGTGGTTGTATTTTAAGGGCAAGGGAGCATTGATAAAGCCGACTGTCTATGAATACGGCGACGTGAAAGTAACCGTCGACTCGGTAGAAACCGATTATTTCAACGTTAAAATATCGGACGACGGTTCGCTTTCTCGTGTCGAATTGAAAAACGGTAAGCGCATTTTTGATTCGGCAAACAGATTGCGGGTGTATATAGATCGTGGCGACGCTTGGGATTTCGAGGACGATTACAGAGATCAGCCCGAGCGGTATATGAAGTTATTAAATAGTTTTGTCCGTGATTTCGGCGATTTAATAGAAATCAGGCAAACGTACGCTTTCAGGTGTTCGCGACTCACGCAAAAAATACTTATTCATAAAAAAGAAGCGGTAATAAGAATTTATCACGACGTCGATTGGAATGATACCGGGTATATGGTAAGAGCGGAGTTTAAGCCCGCCATATGGAGCGACGTGGTACATAGCGACGTTCAATTCGGTTACCTTGACCGTCCTACGACGGACAATACGGAACACGAACGCGCGCAATTTGAAATGTGTTGCAACAAGTGGTTTGATATTTCTGCAGATGATAGCGGCTTTTCTATAATCAATAACGCAAAGAACGGTTTTATGGCTAAAAACGGCGAAATATCTCTGAATTTATTTCGAGCCACGAACTATCCTTGCGAAAAGGCCGAAATTCATAGTTTTTCTTATTCATATGCGATATACTTGCATAACGATACGTTTAATCCCGTCGTTGTTGACGATATGGCTGCAGATTTTAATTCTTGCAACCTTTACGGCAATGCGGCAATCGACGTTCCGTCAATCGATAATCGTTGCGCCGCCGTATCGTCCTTTAAACCCGCTTATGACGGAAACGGATTTATAGCGAGGGTTTATGAGAGAACGGGAAAAGCGGTAAGTGTAAGGATGAAATTGCCCGAAAAGTTTAAAATCGTATGCGAAACCGATTTGTTGGAAGACGAAATCGGCTGGGCAGCGGAGGAGTTTGAATTAAAACCGTTTGAAATAAAAACGTTCAGGTTGAGATATGAAGGCTAAATTGAAAATAGGTATAATCGGTTGCGGTCGCATATCCGTTATGCATTTTACTTCGGCGAAATTGTTGCCGCAATCGGATATCGTCGCATGCTGCGATATAGAAAAAGTTAAAGCGGAAGCCGCCGCCGCAAAATACGGTGTGAACAATGTTTATACCGATTATCGCGAAATGCTCGATAAAGAGGAACTCGACGCAGTGCATTTGTGCTTGCCGCACTACTTGCACGTTCCCGTGGCGGAGTATGCTTTTTCGAAAGGCGTAAACGTGCTTTCGGAAAAACCCATGGCAATTTCGTATGACGGCGCTGTAAACTGCGGTGAGGCGGCGGATAAAGCGGGAGTGTTGTACGGGGTGATTTTGCAATGTCGATACAACGATGCTTCCGTATTCGTAAAAGAGAGAATCGGCGCAAAGTTGGGAAAAATCATTTCCGCAAGATCCGTTTTAACGTGGAGTCGCGCTAAATCTTATTACGACGAAAGCGATTGGAAGGGAACTTGGGAAAAAGAAGGCGGCGGCGTGGTTATAGACCAGGCGATACACTCGATAGACCTTGTTAATTGGTTTATCGGTGATGAGTACAAGACCGTCGGTTGTTCGTTTGCGAACAGAAATCATCCTTATCTCGAAGTGGAAGATACGGCGGAAGGGTTTATAACTTACAAAAACGGGACGACTTACGCGTTTTATTGTATGAATAATTACGGTTGCGACGAACCGATCGAAATCAGGCTGCTTTGCGAAAACGGTAAGGCAACTTTGACTTACGACGACGCGTATATCGTATACAACGACGGAACGAGAGAGGAGTGCCATCAAAAGATTGAAAGTACGCTATACGACGGAGCAAAAATATACTGGGGATTTCAGCATATAAAGCAGATAGAACAGTTTTATAATGCGTGTCTCGGGAAAGAAAAACTCGAGATCAGCGGAAAAGAAGCCCTGAAAACGCATAAATTATTATTTGAAATATACAATAAAGGATTAAAAAATTTTTATAAAGAAGGAAAAAATCAATGAAAGTAGGCGTAATGGTACATCTTGGCGATGACGTGGAAAAATCCTTTAAAGACGTTGCCGATATGGGAATGCATACGTGCCAACTCGTATGCTGGGATATGAGTAAACTGACGGACGATAATGCGGAACGCGTTAAAATCGCGGTAAAACAAACCGGCGTCGAAATATCGGCTTTTTGGTGCGGTTGGAGCGGACCTCAGGAATGGAATTTTATAGACGGATATCATACTTTGGGTCTTATACCCATCGCTTACCGTGAACAAAGAATAGCCGACTTAAAAAGCGGCTCTGACTTTGTGGGAAAAATAGGTGTTACCGACGTTATAACCCATATGGGTTTTTTGCCTGAAAATTGTAAGACGGACGAGTATTACGAAGTCGTTCGGGCAATCAAGGAAGTGGCGGAATATTGCAAATCGAAAGGTCAATGGTTGTTGTTTGAAACGGGACAGGAAACTCCTATAACGCTGAAGCGTACCATAGAATTCGTCGGAACGGGCAATCTCGGCATAAATTTCGATCCCGCAAATTTGTTGTTGTACGGTAAGGGTAATCCCTGTGATGCGATAGATATATTCGGGGAGTATATCCGCAACGTACACGGTAAAGACGGGGAGTATCCTATCGATCCGAGATATCTCGGAGAAGAGAAGCGGATAGGCGACGGAAGAGTGAATTTTCCTCTTTTGATAGCGAAATTAAAAAACGTCGGTTATAACGGACCTATCAATATAGAAAGAGAAATTGTCGGAGAGAAACAAATCGAGGACATAAAATACGCTAAATCGTTTTTGGAGAGTATAATAAATGAATAAACTTCGCGTAGCGTTAATCGGTGCCGGCGGGATGGGAATGTGTCATTACAATGCGTATAAAGGCATAGACGATATGAAATTGGTTGCGGTATGCGACGTTCGTATAAATGAAATGAAAGACAATTTTAAAAACGACGCAGACCTTCATTTTTATACCGATATTGACGCGCTTTTGAATTGCGAAAAACTTGACGTCGTAGATATAGTTACTCCGAGTTATATGCACTCGGATATGGTAATCAAGTGTCTTAATAAAGGGTTGCACGTTCTTTCCGAAAAACCGATGGCGTTAAATTACGAGGACGCGAAAAAAATGATGGATGCAGCCAAAGCGGCCGACAGAAAGTTTATGGTTGCGCACGTTGTGAGATTTATGAAACCATACGCGTATCTTCGCAAGGAACTCCATAATGCGGATAACGGTAAACTTGTTCGTCTCGATATGAAAAGAATATCCTCGATTCCGAGATGGAGTTGGGAAAATTGGATGCTCGACGAAAACAAAAGCGGAGGCGTCGGAACGGATTTGTCGATTCACGACGTGGATTTCGTTTTGTCTACGCTGGGTGAACCCGATGAATTATCTTCTTTCTATCGTCCTTTAAAAGACGATAGTTCGGTAATAATATCTGATTTTAAATACGGCGACGCGCTTGTTTCGTGCGAAGGAACCTGGTATAACGCGAAAACGCCGTTTAAAGCGGAATATTTTGCAGTATTCGATAATTGTTACCTTTCTTATGCCGACGGAAAACTCGTGAAAAACGATAAAGAAATTGATCTTGATAAGGCGGACGTCGATAATAATGAATTGGGAATCAATATTTCGGGCGACGAGGCATATCATAACGAAATAGCCTATTTTATAAATTGCGTAAAAAACGATATCGAACCGAATTTCGTAACTCAGGCAAGTTCGGCTAATGCCGTTGCAATTATGGACGTAATAAAAAGTAAAGCAAAAATAATATAATGAAAGAATTACATTTGATTTGCAACGCGCATATCGATCCCGTCTGGCAATGGGATTGGGAAGAAGGGTTAGGCGTAACCGTTTCCACTTTCAAACAAGCCGCCGATTTTTGCGACGAATACGATTACGTTTTCTGCCACAACGAAAGCATTTTGTATGAGTATATCGAAAAAGTCGATCCCGAATTGTTTGCCCGCATTCAGAAACTCGTACGACAAGGCAAGTGGGTTATCGCGGGCGGTTGGTATTTGCAACCAGACATAAATATGCCTTGCGGAGAAGCAATGGTTCGTCAAATCGAACTCGGCAGGAAATATTTTGCCGAAAAGTTCGGGGCAAGACCTGCTACTGCGTATAATTTCGACGGTTTCGGGCATAGCGTCGGACTTGTTCAGATTCTTAAAAAGTGCGGGTTTAACGGTTATATTATCTGTCGCCCGATGGAAGAATATTATCATCTTCCCGAAAACGAATTTATATGGAAAGGTGTGGACGGAAGCGAAGTAAAAGTCGCCAGAGCAACCGACGAGAATATTTACACGAGCGGTTTCGGCACTGCGCTTGAAGAAATAAAGCGAAAAATGAACCATTACGCAGGGCGGGAATACGCTTTGGCGTTGTGGGGCGTAGGCAATCACGGCGGCGTAAATTCGAGAAAAGATTTAGAAGATATAAAAAAATTCCGCGAAGAAACTACCGATTTCAAGGTGATCCATTCCACGCCCGAAAAGTATATCGCGGCGGTTAGTCCAACGCTTACGATAGATAAGTCGTTGCCGTTTTTCCGCGGCGCATATTCTTCGATGAGCAGCGTAAAGCAAATGAATTCTTTGCTCGAAAGCAAGTTGTTTACAACCGAAAAACTTTGCGCGTTCGCCGAAGAAAAAGGCTTATATAAAAAGAACGAGCAAGCGTTTACGGAAGCGATAAAAGCCCTTTCTTGCCTTGAATTTCACGATTGTCTGGCGGGAACTATCGTTAGAAGCGCGGAGATAAGTTCGCTTCGCAAATGCGAATACGCGCTCGAACTTTTGCAACGCGAATTCGACTCGGCGTTTATGGCGATTATTACCAAATATAAAAAAGCCGAACTCGAAACGTTCCCGATATTCGTGTGGAACGGTCAACCCTACGCAAGGGAAATGATCGCCGAAACCGAGATGTTATTACCCAAACCGTTGACGTCGGACTCCGAAGAATACGTTGCTACGGCATATCTCGGCGACAAGAAAATACCGTCGCAAACGGTTGCGGAAGAAGGCAGTATTAACTTTGACAGAAGAAAGAGAATAGCGTATAAATTTACGGCTCGTCCGTTCTCGGTCGAACGTATCGACGTGAAATTTGATATAAAACCGAAACGCGTATTAAAAGACGGAAACGGCGACTTTGTTTACGATGATAAATATAAAAGTCTGCGTATAAGTCGATTAACTGGACTTTTAGAGAATTATCGCGTTGGCGGAAAAGAGTTGATTTCGGGCGGAGCGTTTGTCCCCGTTATGTTTGACGATAACGCCGATCCTTGGGGTTGGGATATGGTCAGAATAGGAACGAACCCGAAAGAGTTCAGATTATCCGACTGTAAAAACGGCGTTTTTGCGGGCAGGAAAAACGTTAATATAGTAGAAGACGGTGACGTTCTCACCGAAGTAGAAAGTTTCTTCGAACTCGGCTCGTCGTTCGTTAAGGTATCTTATAGAATTTATAAAGATACGCCGTATATAGACGTAAATTATTACGTTCTGTGGAACGAGCAGGAAAAAGCGTTGAAAATCAAAGTTCCGACTACGCTCGACGGCGATTTCTTCGGGCAGATTATGTTCGGAGAAGAAACGTTTACGAAAGGCGGCGAAGAATACGTCGCGCAAAGATTTACGGGCATAAAAGACGGGGAGAACGCGCTTACGCTTTATAACAAAGGAGTGTATTCATTTGCGTGCGAGCAAAACACAATGCAAGCAACTCTTCTTCGCGGAGTTGCCTATTGCGCTCATCCGATAGACAAGCGCCCGATTTTGTTCCGCGATAGGTTTACGCCTTATATCGAGCAGGGCAGGCACGAGTTTTCTTTTCGTTTCGGATATAACGAACTTAGCGAACTCGAAAACAACGCGCAGGAGTTTTTAAACGGCGATTATTCGCTTAATTTCTTCCCGCACGGCGACGGATACGATTTTTCGGGCGGCATGGAAATAAGCACCAAAGCGGTTTCGCTCGTATCGCTTTATCGCGACGGCGACGGTTATACGTTAAGGCTTATAAATAACAACGGTCAAGAAGAATGTGCGGAGTTTACCGTTTTCGGCGTAAAAACGAAATCGAAATTCGGCAAGTTCGAAGTGAAAACTTTTGAATTTAAAGACGGGAAAATTAACGAACGAGAGGTTTGGTTATAAATGCAATTAAAGAATAAAAGGGCTATATTTTTAGGGGATTCTATTACCGAGGGCGCTGCAGCCGATTCTCCCGATAAAATATATCATGCGGTATTAAAGAATCTTATCGGATTGAAATCCGCGAGAAACGAAGGCGTCGGCGGTACGCGTATAGCAAGACAAATAACCCCATCGGCTGTGGAGCGTTACGATGAAGATTTTAATAAACGTTACGATGCGATGAATAAAGACGCGGACGTTTTGTTTATTTTCGGCGGTACTAACGATTTCGGGCATGGCGACGCGCCTATCGGTAAAGAGGACGACGAGTCTGTATATACGTTTAACGGAGCCTTAAACACGTTATTTAAGAAAGCCGTTTTCGATTTTGGAAAAGAAAACGTTATAGTGATGACTCCGTTGCATCGTGTGGGGGAAGATAATCTCAGAGGCGAGGGAAATAAAGCGGCAGACGGTGAAAAACTATCGTTTTACGCCGAAGTTATAAGAAAACAAGCGCAAAAGTATGGCTTACGCGTTATTGATTTATATGGGGAAAAGGCGTTGAATCCGAATATTTCCGATAACGCAAAATTCTTTGCGGACGGTCTGCACCCCAATAACGACGGACATGCTTTGTTGGCAAAAATTATTAAAGAACGTTTAGGTAGAATATAAAAGTGGCGTACGAATATATAGAGAATTTCAAAAGACTCGGATTCGGAATGATGGGCAAAGTCAACAAAGAAGAAATAACGCAAATGCCGAAATGTAATTAAAAAGAACGAATAAAAGTATTGATGATGGAACATAATTATGTTATAATAATGCCACAGAAGAATAAAATGTATGGGAGGTTAAGATATGCCACAGATTATTCCTATAAGAGATTTGAGAGACACAACGAAATTATCGGAGATGTGTAACGCAACTAACGAACCGATTTTTCATCCGTAAAAACGCTTCGCGCCTTAAAGAGCTTATTCCCCGATGATTTTTTCCGATTTCGAAATCGATAGTACTTTATCGTACATCAATAGAGAAATCGGGGAAAAGGGCGGAAAAGAAGCCTTTAAGGTAATTAGTGATGACGAATGCTAAGCCTAATAAAAAACGGTGTAAAAGCGAGTTGCGATTACACCGTTTTTTTTGTTTAAAGTTTGATTAAACGACTTATAGACTTACTTTTAATCGTTAATAGTGTAAGTTTTACCGCATATTTCTATTACGCTATTTTCGATAAAAGGTTTGCCTTTTCCGCAAGCACGAAGCAGAATATTATTTTTGTCGGGGTTTGCTTTGAGAATATTCCCGAGCGAAAAATCTTCTTCTTTGCTTACGGCAATAATTTCAAAGCCCTTGCATACGAAAAAGGATGAAAATTGCCATAACTTTTCAAACTTGCCGTTGCTGTCGGCAATAAGGCAAACGTCTAATTCTTTGAAATATTTATAAGATAGAATTATTTATTAAATCTCATATTCGGTTTTCTTTTCATTTTTACGGCTTTTTTAAATTTTTCTCAGCCTCGCGTGAATCCTGTTTATAAATATGTCGGACTTAATCGTTTATTCCCTTTTTTGAAAATCTGTTAAAAAACCAAACAGAGAGAATTATTTAATAAAAGCAGGATATTGAAAATTTTTTTATTTGTGATAAAATAATATCGACGAAAGGTTCGTAATGAAATGAATTTGCGTGTTAAACACAAAATTCAAAAGTTTTTGTCTATTTTCGGTTTTATCTTCGCGATTTGTTGTTTCGCGTAGATTACAACGGCAGAAATGAACGTTTCTTTCGGATATTAAAAAACCGCTTACCCTCAGGCGAGGGAATGGGAAAATAATCGTCCTTGCGCGGTAAAACAAGTTTTATACGGTTTATTGCCGATAAAAAATAAAGATCAGAAAAAGGAAAGGAAAAATGAAAAAGATTTTAGTTCTTTTAATTACGATCGTCGTCGCTTTGATAACAACCGGGGTAGTTACCGGTTGCGGACTCGAAGGCGACGGAAGTGTTCACGAACACAAGTATGCAGACCCGTATACCTGCCACGACAGAACCTGCACCGTTGAAAGTTGCGGACACGTCGAAAGGGCTACGACGGCGCATAAGTTAGCGGACGAGTTTACTTGTCACGACAGAACTTGCGCGGATTGCGGAGAGGTTGTAAAGGCCACGACGGCGCATAAGTTCAATGACGAGTTCACTTGTCACGACAGAACCTGCGAGGATTGCGGACAGGTTGAAAAGGCTACCACCGAACATTCTTGGGGAGAATGGGTTATCGTTCGCGAGCCGGGTTGCGTTGAAAAAGGCGTGAAAATGCGCGAATGCGACAACTGCGGAGAGACGGAAACCGTCGACCTGCCGGCTAAGGGTCACACTTATGCGGACAAATTTACTTGCCACGACAGAACGTGTACCGTTGAAGATTGCGGTCACGTCGAAAAGGCTACTACGGCGCATAATTTCGGGGAATGGGTTACCGTTAAAAAGCCGACCTGCACCGAAGAAGGTTTAAGAGAAAGAATTTGTAGCGTATGCGGCGATAAGGAAACCGAAAAACTCGCTACCGAACATTCTTTCGGCGACGACGGCGTTTGTACAAACTGCCACAAGGATGTAAAAGAATTTTTCATTACGTCGCAAACGAATACCGCTACCGTTACCGCAACTGCTAAAAAAGGGTTTTATTCTATATCGAGTACTCAACCAGGTTCCGTTTATGCGGTAATTCCCGGAGATATTCTCACAAAATTGAAGAAGTTGGGTTACACCGAACTTTCGTTCACCGCTACCAATCCCGCTCCGTGGCCTGCCGATAATTCCAGTAAGCACAAACCGATAAAAGTTGCCGCAGATAACACCGCAAATCTTTGGACAGAGGACACTGCGATAGCGTTCTATGGTTGGCAAGAGTTCTGGGACGCAAACAGACAGGTTGAGTTTAAAATCAATTTAAACGAGTATGCGGGCAGAGATATTTATATCTACACCGAAAACACGGACGTTTATCCTTTGGAAATCGTCGTCTCCGAATTTATTAAAATCGATTATGAAGACAAAAGCGAATGGCTGTTCGCTTCCGCGGACGACAACGGAGAGGTAACCTATCTCGAAGGCAAAGGCTGGGTGATTAAAAATACGGGAACCGAAGGATGGTATTGCCAGATTTCGAGTAAGATAATGAAGTATTACATCGAGCAGGGTTGCACGAGAATGGTTATAACCTACGCGAACAACCTTGAGGGTGAGGCTAACACGGACGAAGGAAGTTTTGTAAAAACGCATTCGAGATTTCTTCCTCTTAACGCAGCAGGCGGTAGCGACTGGAAATATCAGGGCGCCGATCAGTATCTCATAAACACTCTTCCCGAAGGGAACGGCGGATATATGTTCACGGTCGATCTGACTGATACGACTCACGATTTCACCAAGGATATATACTTTTTCTTTGAAAACAAGGAAGCCGGTACCGAAAAAGCCGTTACTCGCGGTTACATTGCCGATATAGTATTTGATAAAGGCGAACCCGTAGTACAGGAAGATAAGTCCGGCTGGATAATCGGTAATGCGGCGGCGGGATACTGGAGTTCCGTCGAGTATATAAAAGGAAAAGGCTGGATAATGAAAGACGTTACGAACGGCGGCGCGCAGGGAGAATACTGGCTCACGCTTTCTACGGAGGTCATTCAAAAGAAAATATCCGAAGGATACACGAAGATGACTATCGTTTACGCGAACAGTCTCGACGGTGTCGATAACCCGAATGAAGGCAATTTTATAAATACCGGCGCAAAGATTGCTCCTACGCTTAAAGGCGGCAACTATACTCTCGAATATGTAAAAGGAAACATCAATCAGTATTGTACGGAAGTTGAAAAAGGCGGAGTGAAGTATTACGAACACCGTATCGACCTGACGGACGCAACCGTTGATTTTGCGCAAGTTGCCTACATCATTTGTTACAATAAGGATGCAGAGGGCAAAAAAGTTACTAACGGTTACATTGCCGATATCGTGTTTGAAAAAGGCGAACCCGAGGGGAAAGAAGATAAAACGAACTGGGTGAAGAGCAACGACGCATATTGGGGTTCTGTCGAGTATATCGAAGGCAAAGGCTGGATAATGAAAGACACGACGAACGGAGGAACGCAAGGTCAATTCTGGTGTCTTCTTTCGGGAGAAGTTATTCGGCAAAAGATTGCCGAGGGCTACACGAAAATGGCCGTTATTTATGTGAACGGTTTCGACGGAATCGAGAATCCGAACGAAGGAAATTTTATTAACACAACTTCGAAAATATATCCCGTAAGCGTAAGTGGAACAATCGCTCAGTATTGTACCGAAACCGAAAAAGACGGAGTGAAATATTACGAGCATATAATCGATTTGGCGGGTTCGGGTATCGACGGTACGAAGGATATAGACGTTTTTTGTAATAATAAAGATTCGGAAAACAAAACGGTTACCCGCGGATATATCGCGGATATAGTATTCTCGAAATAATACGAATCGAAATAAGCAGGCTTATTGCAAAATAAGCCTGCTTATCGGTAAAAACATTTAAAGGAAACGATATGAAAAAAACACTTATTTTAGCGGCGTTTGTGTCCGCGTTGATTGTTTCAGCGTTCGGCGGAACGACGGCAAGCGCGGCAACTGCGAAAGAGGACGATTATAACGCTTATATCGTCGCTACGGGCGCCGAATGTCTGACCGAATATTACACGCAGATAGGCGACGGGAACGCAACGGTTACGTTCGATTTGCAGTGGAGAAGCGCGGACGGATATTTCGGAGTCGTGGCGGGAGATTCGAAGAAACTCGGTAAACTTTCGGAAATGACCGATTATATGCTTTTCGGCGATAAAGTTATTTCAAGCAAAACTTTAGACGTAAATACAGACGTGTTCGAGGCGGGATATACTTATCGCGTTAAGTTCGACGCGAAAAACGGCGCGTGGGCGGTCGACAAAAAGGGCATTTGCGAAAGCGCGGACTCTTTTGCGAACGTTTTAACGGTCGCTAACTCTTTCACGTCGTCGGACACCGTCGGGCTTGCGTGCTATACAAAGGACGAAAAATCGGCGACGGCGGTTATAGACAATCTCTTTATAACTAACAACAGCGGAAAGTACGAATATGTCAAAAATGCGTTTTCGAGGCGTAATACTATAAAAGACGGCAGAATGAAAATACTTGCCACAAACGCTTTAAGCGGAGAAAAATCCCTTCTTGGAAATGCGTATATTCAGAATAGTTGGTTGTGTAACGTTCGTTTCGTTGCCGAAAACGGCGAGATTTTAAGCAGTCAGAAAGTTTCGGGGTACGGAACGGCGACCGCGCCGGTTGCGCCCGAAAAAGAGGGTTATACTTTTAAATGCTGGAACGAAAGTCCGACGGGCATAATTACGGACAGCGTATTTTATCCGATTTACGAAGAAAAAGCAACCGAACCCGACGAAAGTTCTTCCGAATCCGAAAGTATCGTCGAGTCGACGGATTCCGTGAATTCGGCTGCGTCGTCAGGCTCGGAAAAGACTTCTTCGGGCGGTTGCGGCGGCAGCGTTGCCTCCGTTTCGGTTTTGTCGGTCGCGGCAGTTGCCGCTTCGATAGCAATAGGGAGGAAACGTCGTAAATGAAAATCTTAAATAAAATTCTGGTATTCGCGTTGGGAGTTTGTTTGTCTATGGGCGCGGTTTTTACGGGCGGAACGACGAAAGTTTCGGCTGAAGGAAGTTTAAAAAGCAACCTTACCGTAAGCGGCGGAACGTTGACGGAATCCGATAAGGGTTACAACGACGCGGAAGCGGTAAAATTGACTTTTAACGGAAAATCTTCGGTTTTGCGCATAAAAAACGACGAAATAAACGCTTTGAAAACGTTTGATACGGTTACGGTGGAATTTCGCCTGAAATACGACGGGTCGGGGTATAATGACACCCTCAAGGTTTATAAAGCGGAAGGAGATCTCGTCGATTATGGCTATCCTGCGAACGTCTGGAACAGGGTTCGGTTCAAAACGATGGTATACACCGAAAACGGCGAGAATTTCGTTAAAATAAAGTTGGACTACGCTACAAACAAAACGGCGTATATATCCGACTTGAAAGTGACCGCAAGCGAAGCGGACAAACCCATTCTCGGCGGCGTTCAACTCATCTCGCTCGAAAGCGTCACTCTCGCTATGGGTTACGTCGTGATTACGCCCGACAATAAAGTTATCGTAATCGACGGCGGCTACTATGCGGAAGATACGCAAATTATGCTTAAATTGCTCAGAACGTTTACGCATAAAGTCGATTATTGGTTTTTAACGCATTTTCATACCGACCATACCACCGTTCCGGCGCAGTTGATCGAGAACGAGGATATCGTGATAGAGAATTTGTATTACGATTTCCCGACCTCTCAGACGGTAAAAAATCTGAGCGGCGACAGCGATTATCCGTTTTGCGATAAATTTGAAAACTTAGTCAAAAACAATCCTCAAAAGGTTAAAAACGTAGTAACGCCGCACTATAAAGACGAGTATAAGTTGGGCGAATACGTTACTATGAAAGTTCTGAACGACGCTTGGTATACCGAAAAGGACGACAACTACGGAAACAATTCCGGCATAATGTTTAAAATGGAAACGCCCGGCGAATCGGTGTTGTTTACGGGCGATATGGGAAATCGCGGCGACGTATATCTCAACGACGAATGGACTAAAAAGGAAATCGAAAGTTGCACGATCATACAAATGGCCCACCACGGACAGCACGGAACGAGCGACGCCTTTTATAACTCGATAAAAGATATTAAGGTTTGCCTTTATCCTGCCGTAAACTGGATATACAACAACGATAACGGTTCGGGGTTCAACACCGCGAATCTTGATTCGTTGCATACCCGCGATCTTATGCGCGAAAGAGGAGTTATGAACATTTATACGAGCGGAATGGGTCGGAAAATAATCCTTTAATAATCCGCAATCACCTGTCGCTATGCATAAAACAACGGCGACGGGGCTGTAGAAAAAACAAAAATAAAGACTGCAAATCTCTAATGGATATGCAGTCTTTTTTATTGGCTGAACGAAGCGAACAATCGACGAGGAGAGTTGTCTGCAAATTTATATAATATTTTAAAAATTTTATATATTATAACATCTGAGTTGACATAAGCGGCGTTTTACTGTATAATTCATATAAAGTAAAATCGGAGATTGTTGAAAGAAGTAAATGAAACAGGGCGAGTTCGAACTCTTATCAAAGCAATTTGCGACGCCGCAAGCGGTCATGACGGAAATTATCAATTTAAAAGCCATTCAGGGACTGCCGAAGGGAACGGAACATTTTTTAAGCGATTTGCACGGCGAATCGGAAATATTCTTACATATATTAAGGAACGCTTCGGGCGTTATCCGCACGAAGATAGACCTTGCGCTCGGTAAAAGCGTGTCCGAGGACGAAAAAAACAAACTCGCCGCGCTTATTTATTATCCCGAAGAGTATTTGTCGCGAACCCCCGATAAGGAAAAGACGTCTGCGTTTTACGCGGAAATTTTAAGGCGTTTAATCGAAGTCATAAAACTTACCACGGCAAAATATACCCGTTCGAAAGTGCGAAAAGCCATTCCGACGGAATATCGTTATATAATCGACGAACTTATAAATATGCCCTATCACAGCATATCCAAGGCGAAATATTATAACGGTATCATTCGCGAAATTATCGAACTCGGCAACGCGGAAAACTTTATAATTCGTATGAGTTATTTAATTCAGCGACTGGCGATAGACAGGTTGCACGTCGTAGGGGATATATACGACCGCGGCAACGGCGCGCCGAAAATTATCGATAAACTTGCCGATTATCATTCGCTGGATATACAGTGGGGCAATCACGATATACTCTGGATGGGCGCGTTTTTCGGTAACGCGGCTCTGATATGTAATCTGCTGCGTATAAATTGCCTTTACCGCAATTTGCAGGTTATTGAAAACTACGGCATAAATCTGAGACCTTTAATGAGTTTTGCTTTGGAAGAATACGCCGACGACGATTGCGAGAAATTCGTCATATCCGACCTTTACGGCATAGAAAGCGAACTCGAACGCAACGCCGTTTTGCGTAAGATTACCAAAGCGGTTACCGTTTTACAATTAAAACTCGAAAACGAACTTATAAGAAATCATCGCGAATTCGGGATGGACGACAGGATTCTCTTAGAAAGCGACGGACTGACGGACAAGGAAAAAGAACTCGTTAATTATCTTATAGGTGAGTTTTCGTCAAGCAAACGACTGTCGGAGCATATAGATTTTCTCTTGAAAAAGGGGAGTATGTACAAGGTTTTCAACGGAAATTTAATTATGCACGGTTGCGTGCCGACGGAAGAAAACGGGGAATTTTCGCTTGTTCCCGTGGGCGACGAAAAATACTCGGGTAAAAAACTATACGATAAACTTAACGTCGTTGTTAAAAACGCCGCGCGCGGCGATAAATACGCCGTGGATTATACCTGGTATTTGTGGTGCGGAAAGAAATCGCCGCTCTTCGGGCGGGATAAAATGCGTACCTACGAAAAATATTTCGGCGGTTCGCTATGTGAAAAAGAAGATCCGTATTATAACTTCGTAAAGACGGAAGAATTTTGCCTTAAAGTTTTAAACGAATTCGGGGCTAACGGAAAGTACGCGGTAATAGTAAACGGGCATAAACCCGTCCGCGTAAAAGACGGCGAAATGCCCGAAAGCGGAAATTGTCGGCATATAACGATAGACGGAGGTCTGTCCAAGGCGTACAGTTTAAAAACGGGGATAGGCGGTTATACGCTTATAAGCAATTCGGAAGGGTTGTATCTCGTGAGCCACGAATCGGGTTTTTCGGTAGACGGCGTATTTCAAGGCAATTCCGACCTCAAAAGTTCCAACAGGTTGCTTAAAAAATACGACAAGCGTATACTCGTTAAAGAAACCGACGACGGAAAGGCTATGGATAAACAAATTCAGGTGCTGAAAGGACTTTTAAAATATTATAATCAAAAATAGCGGTTTCGGCATAAAGGGACTGTAAAGAAAAAAGGACGGCGACTTTAAGGCGACGTCCCTTTTTACAACCTGATTTTAAATAAAAAATATCGATAAAGCGGTCTATAAGCCGATTAACTGCGTTTTTTATAAAATAACGACGGTATTTTTTGCGGAAAATAAATCCGAATAAGCCCCCTCTCGCAAGCACCGCCTGCGAGAGGGGGCTTATTCGCAATATAATTATAGTTTATTCAGTACCGCCGCGGCTTTCGTCGATAAATAACGTCCGCTCAGTATCGTAAGAAGTACGTTTATCGCAAGTATTATCGCTAAGTATATTTCGGGTAACAAGAACCTCGCTATTGCAAAATACGGGAAAAATAATACAATAGAGTACAATATTCCTCCGAGCATAGAGAACAGTACCGACAACCCTCGTTTTACCGCTATCGTTTCGTTCGTCCATTTTACGTTCGGAAACGCAAGATTGATTATTACTCCGCTCATACCGCAAAGGAGAGTGAACGATATTGCCGCCAGAACGCATAGAATTGCCGATAACGGCGATAATCCGAACGCGTACGAAAAGGTTACCGCGGTGAGAAAAGTGAACGGGGCGGTGATTGCGAAGTGTAAAGCCGATTTCGCAAAAAATGCCGTTTTCGGACTTATAGGCAGGGATTTGATAATCCAGAGGGTTTTTCCTTCGAGGGAAATCGAGGGCGCGGATATAAAATTATACGAAGATAAAGCCATTGTCGCGCCGAGAGCCGCCACGGAGAGAAATCTTGCCTGAATCGAAGTGTTTACGCCGCCGGACGGAATGATAGAGTTCCTTATCGTCTGAGAATATACTAAAGCCGCAACCGAAACGACCAACATAATCACAGAGCCTAACGACGTATTAAGTAAATAATTCGCGCTTGACAAGTATCTTCTCAGTTCTTTTTTGAAGAATGCTTTTTCGGGCGAGCATTGTTTTGATATTTTTCCGTTGAAAATTACTTTTTTCGTCTTGCCGCCATTCGTAACTATCTTTAAGAAACTCTTCGACAATAACAGCCATACGAGTCTGAGAAGTATTAAAACCGCCGCGGTAAAGCATACGATTGCAATCGGGTTGCCTTCGCCGACTTTTCCCATTGCGTAAAGCGGATAAGCGAATACTTTTACGCCCGAGGCGACCGCCTCGCCGTTTGCGACTATTTGCCTGATAAGCTCGTTTGCCTTAAAATAAAACAGGTAATATACCCCTATAAACGCCAATGTGATAAGCGCGGATAAAAAACCTTTGTTTTTGAGTTTCTGAGATATTTTCGCTACGATATACCCGAGTCCGCAGGATAGCATAAACACTATGAGCGTGACGAGCGGAACGAGCAAAAGACTTCCGATAACTCCGAGAGCCGATGGTAAGCCGAGTACCATATATACGACGGCGGAAGTAATCGTGGCGGGCGCGGAGTAGTAAAAACTCATCGTTAAAACCCCGAGAAGTCGCGCTATAAGCACGTCTTTAACGGGTATGGGCAGGGATAAAAGCAAGTCGTTGTCTTTCGCGAGATACACGGAGGCGTAGGTGTTGAACACGCTTCCGAACACGCCCAAAAGGATAGCCGCCCCGCTCATTATAGTGAAGTAAAACCAACCGAGCCCCGCGGCGGCGAACGGCTTACACGTCATCAACGCGAGCAAGAGGAATAACGCCGCGAAGAAAAGAGGAATAACCGCCATTATCGCAACAAAAAATATTATCGCGACCGTAGAACGCCGTTTGTTCGTTTTCTGTTCAACGAAAAGCGAGCGGTTTATTTCGTAAAGTTGCTTTTTAAGCAATATAAAAACTAAGTTCTTTTTCATTTGCTTTCCGTTCCGTCCGTGGTCTGATTTTTTTCGACGGTCTGAAATTTTCCGACGGTTTCGCCCGTCTTTTCGCCTTCGAGTTCGAGGAACACGCTTTCGAGCGACTCGTCGCCCTTGACCTCTTCCACAGTTCCCGTTTTAACGAGTTGTCCGCCTTTGATAATCGCGACTTTGTCACAGAGTTTTTCGGCGGTGTCGAGAACGTGGGTAGAGAAAAATATCGCTCCGCCGTCATCGCAAAGTCCGCGCATAATCTGTTTTAAATGGTGCGATGCTTTTGGGTCGAGTCCGACGAACGGTTCGTCCATAATTATGAGTTTCGGATTGTGGATAAGCGCGGAAATAATGGCGAGTTTCTGCTTCATTCCGTGCGAATAGGAAGAAATCGCCGAGCCGAGGTCGTTTCTGAGTTCGAAAATATCCGCGTACTTGTTTATGCGTTCGACCCTCGTTTCCGAGGAAATTCCGAAAATATCCGCTATGAAATCGAGGTATTGAATACCCGTCATAAACTCGTATAAATCGGGGTTGTCGGGTATGTATGCGAGCGACTTTTTGCAGGCTACGGGGTCGTCTTTTATTGAAACGCCGTCTATGAAAATATTGCCATCGCTAAAAGAGAGAATACCCGTCGCGGCTTTTATCGTCGTGGTTTTGCCCGCGCCGTTATGACCGATAAATCCGTATATTTCGCCTTTGGAAATATGCAGAGACAAATTGTTTACGGCTACTTTCTCGCCGTATCTTACTGTTAAGTTTTCGATTTTAAGCATAAACTCTCCGTTTAATTTTGATAAATAACAAATGTTATTTTACTATATTATAACACTTAAATATATAGTATGTCAATGGAAATAGAGGGAAATAAGGGTAGAAACGCAAAAAATCGAGGCTTATGCCGCGATGCCAGCCAAGAGGGAATAATACGAACTATGAAGGAAATTCACGGTTCGTATTATTTTTTACGCAAGAATATTTTGGCGTCGTCGTTCGCAGAATTCCGAGATTTTAAAGGGGGTTATGAGAAACCGATATTGTCGCCATAACGGAAAGAACAAGATATATTGCTAAATATTAAACCTGTTAATTTTGTACAAAATTAACGGTGTGTTGTTAAAATTTTTTTTAGCCAAGGTTGAGTTTTCGTTTTTTGTATTTTCTCCTAATTTTTTTGCCTGTTTTCGGGCGTAGGGTTGTAGCACAGAGAAAAACGAAAGTCAACGGGAAAAATTAACGCTTAAAATT
>SAMEA104315420__coassemble_654_pt1 | contig 19815 bp, 18 predicted proteins | sample SAMEA104315420__metabat2_high_PE_021 | metagenome-assembled genome bin SAMEA104315420 (sample SAMEA104315420) | gut metagenome | biome: Monkey gut; feature: monkey-associated habitat; material: faeces | place: China | collected 2013 | reverse complement strand
CCGCAAAACTGCCGTCGAGGTTTTTCTGTCTGTCGGATCTCGATTTACCGACCTGACTTTCCGTTTCTTTCGTCTTTTCGAGTACGCAAAGAAGCGGAACGCCGCTGAGTTTCGCAAGGTTTTCGGCGAGAAGTTCGCTTTGATTGTAACCTCTTCTTTTCAATTTTTTGTCGGTTACGGGAACGTATACTATTCCGTCGGCGTAGGTGACCGAGAAAACGTAAAGTTCGTACAACTTTTCAGCAAACTCTTCCGCGAGATACTTTTCGCCGTCGTATTTGAGTTTCCTGATAAGCGCGCCCGAAACTTCGCCGTAGACGTAAACGCTTCTCGCCCTGTCGAAAGATAACAGCCGACCTTTACATCTGTCGCAAAAAGTAGTCGGTATTTCGGTCTTGTCGCCGCAATGATCGCAAATATATTCGTCGTTCGGTTCGAGTTTTTCAAGACATTTCTCGCAGAGTATCTTTCCCGTGAAACTCTCCCTGCCGCAGTACGAACAAGTCAGATTTCTCGGCAAGAACGCCTCTTTCAGTCTGTAAAAAATCTTTTTCATATACCTATATAGAGAAAACCGACGGACAAACGCCGTCGGTCAGTCGCAAATAATCGCATTCTATTTTTAGTCGGGATAGCCGTCGGGGTTCTTCATCTGCCAGTTCAAAGCGTCTCTGCTCATATCGTCCAAAGTCTTTTCAGCCTTAAATCCGATGAGATTGTACGCCTTCGTCGGGTCTGCGTAACATTCGGGTATATCCCCCGGTCTTCTCGGGTCGATAACGTAAGGGATTTCCTTTCCGAGAGCCTTCGAAAACGCGTTTATCATTTCGAGAACGCTGTATCCTCTGCCCGTGCCGAGGTTGACTATAAACAATCCCGACTTCGTGAGAAGTTTATTGACCGCAAGAACGTGTCCTCTCGCCAAATCCACGACGTGAATATAGTCTCTTACGCCCGTACCGTCTTTCGTCGGATAATCGTTTCCGAAAACGTGTACTTCTTTGAGTTTGCCGACTGCAACCTTGGTGATATACGGGCAAAGATTGTTCGGAATACCGTTCGGATCCTCGCCTATAAGTCCCGACGGGTGCGCGCCGATCGGGTTGAAATAACGCAAAATCGCGATATTGAACTCGGGGTCGGCTTTCGCCAAGTCCTTTAAAATGTATTCGATGAAAAGTTTCGTCGAGCCGTAAGGGTTAGTAGTCGAAAGGGGGAAATCCTCCGTTATGGGAACGGTGTGGGGATTTCCGTAAACGGTAGCAGACGACGAGAATACAAGGTTTTTGACGTTGAACTCTCTCATAACGTCGATTAAAGCGAGCATACCGCTTATGTTGTTTTCGTAATATTCTATGGGCTTTTGAACCGATTCTCCGACAGCCTTATATCCCGCAAAGTTTATAACCGCAGCGAAATCGTGCTTTTTGAAAATCTCTCTCATAGCGTCTTTGTCGAGTACGTCCGCTTTATAGAACTTAATCTTCTTTCCGACGATTTGTTCTACTCTTCTTACAGCCTCTTCCTTACTATTATACAAATTGTCTACGACTACGACGTCGTATCCGCTCTGTATAAGTTCGATCGTAGTATGGCTGCCGATATAACCGGCGCCGCCCGTAACAAGTATTGTTTTCATATTTTTACTCCTTTATATTTATTTCGGTTTTTAGTTAAAAACATTTCGTTTATCGACTTATAGACCGCTTTTTACTTATTGATTACCGTTTCTTCGAGATAGGTGTCGTAATTTACGGGTCTGTCGTAAGTCTTGGTTCCGTCCAACTCGATGATACGATTGCATACCGTGTTCATAAGTTCTCTGTCCTGACTCGTCATCAGAAGGCAACCTTTGAAATTTTCGAGACCGTCGTTGAGCGATGTGATGGATTCGAGGTCGAGGTGGTTTGTCGGCTCGTCGAGCATCATAAAGTTACCGCCCTCGAGCATCATTTTTGCAAGCATACATCTGACCTTTTCTCCGCCCGAAATTACGCTCGCTTTTTTCTGCGATTCTTCGCCCGTGAACAACATTCTGCCGAGCCAGCCTCTTACGAATTCCTCGTAATGGTCGTAGGAAAATCTCGAAAGCCAGTCAACGAGCGACAAGTCGCAACCGACGAAATATTCGTCGTTATTCTGCGGAAGGTAGGTGGGAATTATCGTCTTGCCCCACTTGTAGTATCCGCTCGTCGCCGTTTCTTTTCCCGCTAAAATATCGTAAAGCATAGTTATCGCTTTACTGTTTTTGCCGACTATTCCTATCTTTTCGTCTCTGTTTACCGTAAACGTGAGGTTCTCGAAGTAGCCCTCTTTCGTGAGGTTTTCTACGAAAAGTATGTCGTTGCCTATCTCTCTGTCGTACTTGAAATTGATATACGGGTACTTTCTCGACGATACTTTAATATCGTTTATGGTAAGACTTTCGAGTTCCTTCTTCCTCGAAGTAGCCTGCTTCGATTTGGAAGCGTTCGCGGAGAACCGAGCGATAAACTCTTTAAGTTCCTTCGCCCTCTGTTCGGCTTTCTTGTTCTGCTCCCTCTGCTGACGGGCTATCAACTGACTCGTCTTGTACCAGAAGTCGTAGTTTCCGAAGTACACGTTGATTTTGCCGAAATCGACGTCGCATATATAGGTGCATACCTTATTTAAAAAGTACCTGTTGTGCGAGACTATTATTATGGTATTCTCGAAGTCTATCAAAAAGTTTTCGAGCCATTCGGTGGTTTTAATATCGAGGTTGTTCGTCGGCTCGTCTAAAATAAGCACGTCGGGATTACCGAAAAGGGCCTGCGCAAGCAAAATTTTAACCTTTTCCTTACCGTCGAGTTCGCCCATTTTCATCTGAAAATGCTCGGACGGAATATCAAGGGCGTTCAGAAGTTTTTCCGCGTCGCTCTCCGCGTCCCAGCCGCCGAGTTCGGCAAACTCCGTTTCGAGTTCGCCCGCTTTTATGCCGTCCTCGTCCGTGAAATCCTCTTTCGCGTAAAGGGCGTCTTTTTCGTCCATTACGTCCACAAGCCTCTTGTGTCCGAGCATCACCGTCCTTAAAACAGTCTCGTCGTTGTAGGCGTTCTGATCCTGTTTCAAAACAGACATACGCTCGTTTTTATCGAGAATTATATCGCCTTTCTGAGTTTCGAGTTCGCCCGATAAAAGTTTCAGAAAAGTGGACTTCCCCGCGCCGTTCGCGCCGATTATTCCGTAGCAGTTTCCTTTCGTGAATTTAATGTTTACGTCTTCAAATAATTTTCTGCTGCCGAATTGCAGACTTACTCCGCTTACCTGTAACACTTGTTTCTCCTGTCGATTTTATTGCTCCCGCTTTTTGCCGTGGGGCTTTGGCAGTATTGTTTTTATAATGGCGTTCGAGTCGGCTTCTTCCGACTTGGTACGCCGCTTAGCCATTAGAGATTTGAACTAATGGCTAAGAACATAATTACGGGGTTGCCGCGTTGACAACCCCGACGTAATTATTATTTTTTCTTAGTCTTATCCACGACTTTTACGCCGAGAAGTTTTCCGAGTTTTACCTTATCCGCTTTTTTCTTGGAATCGTAAGAATAGAAATCCGCGTCCTTGAAATCGTCGCCGCCTGCCGTCTTAGCCGCCTTGTATGCCGTTTCGACTGCGGCTATATCTATCGAATACAGATACGAACCGTAATCGGACGAAGAGTAAACGCAAACGAAATACTCTTTACCTCCGACGGTTATAACTTCGGGTTTGTACCAATCGTTATTCAAAGCGACGGTGTTGATTCTGAAAATCTCCGCCTCTTCGCCGTTCTCGATGTTTTTAAGGTTCGTCCTGCAGAAGTTGCTGTCCGAATCTTTGAAATAGAGGTAATCGCCCGATATAAACGAAAGGGTCGCCTTCTTTAATTTTTCGTTGTCGGAAAGAACGTTTACGCCGTAGTCGGAAGAGTTCGTATCGCCCGCATTCGAGTAATCGTACTGAACGAGACCGAGCGTGCTGTCAACGTACAAAGTGTACAACTTTCCTTCTCTCATACGATAGAGAACGGCGTCAGCAAAAGCGGCAGTCGTCTTAGGACTCGCGTTGAGAAGTTTCTTTTCGCCGCCCTTAGCCGCGCTGTCCGCAAGGCTGTAATAAATCGTTCCTCCGCCTATAACGGTGTTGAGCGTGGTCGCCGAGAAATAAAGGTTTCCGTCCTTATGTCTTAAAAGGTCTGCCGTAAGTCCGATGAGTTCGTCGGGGCTTTGTTCGCTGCCAGCGACAGCCTTGCCTACTCCTTCAAACACTTTCGTCGCTTCTTTATCGCCGACTTTTACTCTGTAAACATCCTGATAATTCTCTTCGGTCGTCGCCGACTCGTCGAGGTTGGAAGCCGCTACCGGCTTGAACGTGAAATATATATACTCGGAAGCGTTGTCTTCGTCGAATACCGCCTCGGAAACGCTGCCCTTCATATCTTCGGTCGTGAATACCTGCTTGCAGGTCTTAGCGTCGTAAACGTAAAGGCTTGTCGAATATACCGCAAGGTAAACGTTCTCGCCGCTTTGGATATATCTGAAAGTCGCTCCGTGAGCGAAATCCTTATTCGCTATTTTGGACGAGGTTTTCGACGCGTCGAGTTTGGTCGAGAAGAAATTGAGTTGATCGCTCTTCGCGTTACCTTTTTTGTCCTTTTCGAGAGAGGGTACCGCGTAGTAAACGCTGTCGCCGTAGATATAGAAACCTGCGTTCTTATCATCGGAAACGAGCATTTTGGAAACTACGGTTTCATATTCCGCATCGTCGGTCGCGAATTTATCTTTCGCCACTCTCATCAACGCTCCCTTGGTAACTTTGCCGTTTTTGTAAGCGGTGGAATAACTTTCCACGCCGTTGATAAAATAAACGTAATTATCTGTGGTTGCGACGAAACCGCCCTTATTGTCGGTTCCGTTGTCCTTCGCGATAGTCTTGACGCCGCACGAAACGAAAGTAAGCGCGGTAAAGCACGCGATTATCAAGCAAACAATCTTTTTGCCCATATAAAAACTCCTTGCAGGCTGCCGTTCGGAAAAAACAAGTTCTTTCGAAAGCATACCTTTGTTTTCTGCGACATATCATATATACAGAATAGTCGCTATACTCTTTTCAATTATATACTATTTTTATTAAATAATCAATTATTTATCCGACCTTTTTCAAGGGAAAATTAAAAAATTTGGAGAAAGAAAATGGAAAAAATAGGTTTATTCGATCTTATAGATAAATTCGCGGCGAATAATTCGAGCGGAAAAACGTTTTCGACCTCGCCGCAGGAAGAGAAGAAAGCCGAACAAAAAAGCGACGGGTACAATCTGAAAAACCCCGATTTCGGCGCGCAGCCGCAATATATGATGAACGCGAAAATGCAAGCGTTTATAAAACGACACGAGGCGTTGAAGTCGCAGGCTTTGAAAAACGGCAAGAACGACGATTCGGCAAAGAAGTGAAAAATCGCTTCCGCCCCACTGTAGATTTCCCCGTTGAAGCGGAGGAAACGTCGCAAAGAGAAAGAAACGCTTTGTCATTCAGGAGAACTTATAATTCGTACCGTCTCGCCTCCTCCTTCGGGGGTAAATTCCTCCGTTGAAACGGGAGAGATTGCAGACAGAACATTCTAACCTTTCTTGCCTTCCCCTTTGGGGAAGGTGTCAACGAAGTTGACGAAAGAGGTCATTAAAAAATGAAAATTCTTCTAAATCTATGAAAAAGTAAGCCCTCTCTCGTCTTTTACTCGCCTTGCTCGTAAAATCCACTTCACCTCGGCGGCGGACGCCCCCTCTTCGTCAGACTTCGTCTGCCACCTCTCCCGTTTCATCGGGAGAGTTTACCCCACAGGGGAAAGCAAGTCAAGCAAATCGCCTGCGGCAGTTGTATTTGCCTTGCGACAAGTTTTTTAGTGCCGTAGGGGACGGCGCCTCGGCGTCCCGAAAAACGAGGGTCATATTCCCTTGCGGCAAATTATATTTTACTCCGTAAAGCGATATTGCTATCGCGGTTATACTTGCCTTACGGCAAGTTTTTTAATAAAATAACCGTCTATAAGTCGATTAAACCGCAAATCTGCGTGTAATAATCAATAATTAAAATATCGCTTTTTCGATTATTCCGCCGCCCAGACATTTGTTCCCGTCGTAAAACACGCAAAACTGCCCCTCGGTTATCGCCCTCTGTTTTTCGTCAAAGTCAACGTAAATTCTGCTATCCTCTATGCGGACGGTAACGCCTTGTTCTTCCTGACGATAGCGAAATTTCGCGGTACAATGAAATGTCTTTTTCTCGGGCGGACAAGGTATCCAGTTACAGGAGTTTAAATACAATCCTTTGGAATAAAGCCTGTCCTCTGCGCCATGAGCAACGTAAAGAATGTTGTTTTTAAGGTCTTTCTCTACAACGAACCATCTCCCCGCGTCGCCCGCCTGACCGCCTATATCGAGTCCGCGCCTCTGACCTATAGTATAATACATAAGACCTAAATGCCTGCCGAGCGTCCTGCCGTCGTAAGTTTTAATATCGCCTTCTTTCGCGGGAATGTAATTCATCAGAAATTTTCTGAAATTGCGTTCGCCGATAAAACAAATGCCCGTACTGTCCTTTTTCTCGGCGGTCGCGAGGTCGTATTCTTCGGCGATTTTTCTCACTTCGGGCTTCGGAATATCGGCAAGCGGAAACAAAACGCCGTCCAACTGCTCCTGCGAAAGTTGATTTAAAAAATAAGTCTGGTCCTTGTTTTGATCCTTGGCTTTAAGCAGATAATGAACGCCGTTTTCGTGCGAAATACCGCAGTAATGCCCCGTCGCTATATAGTCCGCGCCGAGTTCCTTGGCGTATTTTTTGAACGGACCGAATTTTATTTCACGATTGCAAAGCACGTCGGGGTTAGGCGTTCTTCCTCGTTTATACTCTTCGAGGAAATAGGAAAACACCCTGTCCATATACTCTTTGGCGAAATTAACGCCGTAGTACGGAATATCGAGTTTTCCCGCCACTCTTCTCACGTCGGCGTAATCGTCCTCGGCGGTACAGCAGCCGTCTTTATCGTCCTCTTCCCAGTTTTTCATAAACAGACCGACCACGTTATAGCCCTGTTGTTTCAAAAGAAGGGCGGCGACCGAACTATCCACGCCCCCGCTCATACCGACAACGACCGTTTTTTTACTCATACGCGCCTCCCGACACCGAAAATTACGCGTACATTGTAATATAAAGGGTGAATAAAGTCAAATAATTTTAAAAGAGGGGCTGATACGGTTGCAAAAATTCGCAAAAAAATATATAATTCTACTGTTCGGGCGAAAAGACCGAAAAAAACAAGCGTACCCGTAGCGCAACTGGATAGAGTTTCAGATTCCGATTCTGACGGTTGCAGGTTCGAATCCTGTCGGGTACACCAAAAATACGGCGTAAGCAAGATGCTTACGCCGTATTTTTGGTTTGCGTTATACAATAACAGGATTCGAACGGGTTGGCAGTCGGCTCATAAAAAATTTTTTTTAGGACAATGAGCCGACCAAACAACCGATGAAACGGTTGTTTGCAACCCCGTCGCGAGATAGCGAACTGCGTGACCTTGTTTAAGTTTGTTTTTACGGGTCGTCGGGCGCCGACCCCTACGGCGTTGCGTTGTTTGAGTTCGTTTTACGGGTCGTCGAGGGCGCCGACCCCTACGGCGTTGCGTTGTTTGAGTTCGTTTTTTGAAATTGCTTTAGTATGTATAATAAAAAGACTGCGACGATCACTCTTTTACGAATGATTCGCAGTCTTTCATCGCTTTAATTCTTCTACGCCTCAACATTCAAAATATTCAGCGTTTATTCTGTTTATTTTACGAATTTCTTTAAGTATTCGTACCCGTCTTTGCCTATGTACGACTCCACAAACTCCCTGTCGTCCGCAAGTTTTTTCGTCTTGTTTTCTTGCGATTTGTAATAGTCGAGCAAAGTTTTAAACTTCTCAGCGTATGCGGAAACGTACTCGTCCGTAAGCGTTTCGTCGAGTACACCGTCCTCGAAACCGAGTTTCTCAAACGCTTTTTTCTGCTTGCTTTCGTTACTCTCGTTGCGTTTTTTTACCGCTTCCGCTTCCCTTTCTCTCTCCTTGGTCGCAGTCTTTACATATTTCGAAACGTTCTTTTCTTTTCTCGACCTGATTTTTTCCAAGTCGTTTAAAAACGCCTCTTCGAGTTCGTCTTTTTCGGTTTCCGCCGCTTCCTTTCTGTCAGCCTCAGCCGCTTCTTCGCTCTTTTGATACTCGGCTTTGTTCTTCTCGATTTCATCGATAAGTCCGCCGATAATCGACGAACGCGACAAACCCCTTTTTACCGCGACGTTCTTCGCGTTTTCGGTCTCCGCAGCGTAATCGTTCAACGCCTTCTCGGCTTTTTCCGCCGCTTTCCTTTCACTCTGTTCGTAAGCCTTATCCGCCTCCGCTTTCTTTTCCTCATAGTCTGTTTCAGCCTGCTTTTTCTCGCTTTCGTAACTCGGTTTATACGCCTTTTCGGCTTCCGTTTTTATCTGCTCGTCCGTCTTGCCCTCGTAGGTCTCGGGTTTATATTTTTTGATTTTTTCGCCGCCGTAAGTATAGTACTCCTGCGACTCGTAGTCCTTTTGTATTTTGTCGAGTTTTTTTACGAGTTCGTTTTTATCCTCGCCCGTCTCCTCGTCCTTTTTCTTCTTTTCGTTTGCCTTTTGGTAATCGTTTAAATTAACCGATATTCTCATTTTACACCTCGCTATTGCTCTTAATTATTAGTTGTTTATCGACATATACGGCGACTTTTCCGTTTTCTTCCGCAACGCAGCCATCATCGTAAGCTTTTACCGCTTCCGAAAGCGCGCCGCTTTTTCGAACGATTTTCGCCGTTTGTCCGCCGCTACCGAAAAGTATTTTCACACCGTCCGAAACGTCGTAGCCTACCGTCGCGTTCTCTTTTTTTCCTATATCGAAAACGCTCGTTTTAACGGGCAGTCCGTCCGTACCGATTTTACCGACGCACTTTCTCCCGTTCTCGGTTCCCCAGAGAAGATACTTTCCGCCCGAAGTTTTAAAAACCCTTATTTCCTCGCCTCTCAAAGGCGTTTTTACGAGCGTTTGCGTATTTCCGTCAACTTTTACGATAAATATTTTCGACAAAGCCGTACAATACAGACAAGCCGTTCCGTTTACGCATGAAACGGCAACTCTTTTGAACGGATAAGTAAGCGTTTTTCCGTTTGTTACGCCGTTTTTGAGGGTATAGGCGGTGAAATTTCCGAAAACGTCTCCGCACGCTATGAAAAGGGACTGATTTTTTTCGTCGTAGTCGCAATCGACGCTCTCGACTCCGCAAAATCTCTCCGCTAAACTCACGCTGTCGCCGTCGGACTTATAAACGAGGTATTCGTCGTCCTCTTTTACGGCGTAATCCCCCCCGCCGCCGACCGTCAGATACCTTTTCGGTTCTATCCCGCCTATAAAACCCTCGACGGAAATCGCGAGTTGAACTTTAGCCATATTCAAGCCGTAAACCCTGATTTTTATAACGTTTTCGTCGGGTTTTGCAAATAAAACGCTCTCAAAACTCTTAATGCCGTCCACTCCGGCAAGGTAAACCCTTTTGTCGTTCAGACGCACTTCGAATTCCGAAACGTCGGTATCGACCTTGGTCGCCGAAACGGTAATCTTAACCCTCGTTCCTCCGCTTGCGGCAAATCTAAGAGTCTTGCAAACAATCCCGTTCCTCGAATTTAAGATCTGATTTTCAAACTCGATTTTATTCGCTTTGTTGTATTTTTTCTCGGCTTTGCCGATTGTAGAATTTCTCTCGACTTCTCTTGCCTTTTCGTAAGCCGCGCGCCCGTAATCGTAACCGTAATCCTTTATTCCGCTCATAAGTAGTACTCCGTTTCTATCGTCGGTTCGGAAACGGTCGTTCCGCCCATCGCTCCCTCGACTTCGAGACAGAATTTCACGCCCCTTATATTCGGCTTGACAACGGTCGGAAGAGTACTCCCATCCAACGCGTATTCGTGTTTAACCCCGTCGGCAATTACCCTCAATTTTATCGGTTTATCGACATATAGCGTGACTTTTGTCAAAGTTTTCACCGAAGGGATACCGAAATCGGAATCCTTGTTTCGCCATAAAATCTTGGGATTGTCATCTAAAAATTTACACTCGGAAGTGACCTCGCAGATTTCCGAGTACCCGTAAACGACGCCGAAAAGAGCGTACTTTTTCTCGCTGCTAATAAGCGTTAAATCTTTGAGCGAGACGGTCATAAACGACGCGTCCGAAGTCTTGGGGTCTATCCTTAAAACCTGCCTTAAAGGAATTCCTCCCAATTTCGTCAGAACAAGAATGTACGCGTAGCCGTTGTAATACTGTCCTTTTACGTCGTCAAACTCGGGAACGAGATGATTTGAGATTTTGCCCGAAATTTTCGTAGCCGAAACGCCGTCGAAGCGATATAGTCCGTCGGCAGTCATAAACAGAATATAATTTCCGCAAACGGTTATTGACTTCTCGTATATTTTGCCAGAACTTTGAAACACGTTCGCCGCCGAAAAAAGTCGCTGGTCGGAATATGCGGTTATTCTCGTAATTCCGAAAGTTCTGAAAACGTAGAGATAGTCGCCGAAACTGACGACCCGTTTCATATCTCCCCTGAAATCGTTCAAATCTATAAAGCCCGCTTCGGTCAAAGAAACGTTCCAGTTCGTGGGATCGAAATCGTCCGAAAACCACAGAGCGTTGTCCGCGCCGCCCGTCGTCACGAACAGCCTCTCGTTATGAATACACATAGAGGTTATAATCGGTGCGTCGTTCACGGCGGTAGCGTAAGTCCCGTCGTAGATATAGATTCCGCCGTCGCTTTTCGAAAAAATAATCACGTCCGTTCCGTTGAAATTGTAACACTCGGCTTCGGGCGCTTCGTTAAGCGATATGTTCGGAATTTCGGTAAACGTACCGCCGCTTACGGAACACTCGTAGAGTTTTTTGTCGAGACAGTAAACAACCACTCTGTCGTCGTTCCCTATGACGGGATCGAAACGCCTGTAAAAGTAGACTCTCTCGACGGCCGAATTCGGCGTGATAAATCCCGAACCTAAAAACTTTACTCCCTCGCCCGTCACGAGTCTGCCGCGTTCGACTCTGAAATTCTGCATTTCGTCGGCGTATCTGTAACCGCCGTTTTCGCCGCCGACTTCGTCGTTAAAGCCGCAGACGGGACTTAAAGATATTTTCCTTTTATAAGGGGTAACGGTCCTTTTCATATCGTCACCTCCATATCCTCTTGTTTTTTATCCTGCCCGAATACCTTTTCGGCGAAGTTTCTAAATACTCCGAAAATCTGCTTTCCCAGTTCTTCGCCTCCGAATATCTGCCCGTAATAAGGCAGTAGGAAGCGGCGACGGCATAGGCGAACGGGGTCTTGCCAATTTTGGTATTCGCATAATCAAATTCGTCGTTAATCGACTTATCCGCAGGGATATACTCATATCTGACTACAATTTTTCCGTTTTTAACGGTCAGATAATCCACCCCGTTTTCGTAATCTGTTCTTTCTCCGTTTTCACTTACCCTGAGTATTTTGCTCGGCGTGTGTTTAAACGACTTGTAAAGAATTTTTCCGCCCCCGAAAGTCTCTTCTGCGATAATCGGCAGATATTTTGTCGCGACTTCAAACTGGGCGTCGTTATAGCATTTCAGACAAACGTCTGTTTTTTTCAGATTGTCGCCCGTTAAAGCGGTCGTCTCGTCGTCGAGAGCCGAATATAAACTTTCGTCGCCGATAAGTCTCGCGGCGTCTTTTATTACTTCCCTTACTTTCATTTTGCCTCCCGTTTAAAATTTCGCCCCGAAGCGAAATTTCTTTCGCTTCGGGGCGTAACAATATTCCCGTAAAAATTTTACGCTTCGATTATTCCCGAAAGCATCGCCTGTCCGCACGGTCTCGAACAGATGAGTTCGGCGTATTTTACGAGCGTAGCCGTATACACCGCTTTGCCCGCAACCTGTTTGATTACTCTTCCGTCCTCGCCCTCGAGCCACTGCCAATCGCAGAGTTGATGAAGCGCGAAGTCGTCGGTATTCAAAAGGTACATTGTGCCTTCGGGGCAGAATCTGTCGGAAATAATAGGAATGCCGTTGTAAGAAAGCGCCTTATAGCCGCCTTTAAGCACTTCGACGTCAAGATTTCTCTTGTAGGTCGAAAGGCATTTCATAAACGCCCTCTTAACTCCCGAAGAACAAATGATGAAGTTGATTTTGCTTCCCGAGTTCTCTTCCACGTAGTCGATCGCTTTCTGAATTTCCGTCTCGGAAATTTCGCCGACTTCGGTATTCATATACGGAACAAGCCACGAGTGTTCGCTTCTTTTAAGTCCGTAAATGCTGCCCGTACTTTTGAAAATCGCGCCGAGTCCCGTGATTTCCTGCTGGAAAGAACCCTGAACGACGATGAACGTTCCGACGGGAAGGTCGGTAGTCGTGAGAGCGGCGCCGTCGAGAGTTATGGTTTTGTCGTCTCTGTTGACGTTTAAAACCTTTCTCTTCGTAACCGACAAAGCCAAGCCGTTAGAACCCGAATGGAAGCATACCATCATACCGGGCAGAATATTTTTCGTGTCTAAAACCTGAATTTCGCCGTCGTTGATACCCTTTACTTTCGTCAGAATACCGTTGCCGTCGCCGAAAAGCATTCTGCCCATATTGAGGGCGGAAGACTTGACGAGTCCTTCCATTTCGGCGTTCAAAAGATTGACGAACGCCCCCGCGTCGTTTGCCGAAGCCCTTATCGCCTTGTCGGAAATTTCGATGGTTCCGTAAAGGTTTTTAAGAGTTAAGACCATCTGTTCGTAATTGTTACCCGAAGAAGTCGGCAGATTTCCGTCCTCCGTTCCCGCGCCGATACCGCCGTTGATGCCGTACTGCGCGACTTTTCTGACCTCTTTGCCCCATACGTCCGAAGTCGTCTGCTTGATTTTTGCCAAAAAAGGATTTATCTCGGTATTGAGTTGCTCTGCAACTACGTCGAGATAGAGTGATTTGAGCGCTTTGTCCGCGCTTGCAAGTGTTACCATAATATATAATTATCCTCCATGATTTTTAATGCTTGCGGCGGCAAGTTTTCCCGCCTCCGCGAAAGATTTAGGTTTATGCGGCGGGGCTACTATCGCCGCCCCGCCGCCTGCGGGAACGGTAGTTTTACCCCGCATAACGTTCAGAAGATAGGCTTTCACTATCTCTTCGGCGTCGTACTCTCCTCTGACCCCCTCGCCGCCCGTCGTTTTTTCGGCGGTTTCATCGCTTATCGCGTTTTTAGCGTTTTCCGCGATTTCTGCATTTTCTGCGTTTTCTGCGTTTTCGGCAGACTTTTTGTTTAAAAATTCCGCTACGCTTTTCTCTAAAGAGAGTAGTCTCGCCATAATTTCGGCGTTTTTATCCCCCGCGCCCGCCGAGGATTTTTCGCCGCTTTCGTCATTTTCGGTTTTTTCGTTCTTGTCGGCGTTCGGGGTCGGATTCGCCTTGTCGGCCTTTCTTTCCCCGCTCGCTTCGTCCGAAATAGCCTTTTCCGCCGTCGCTTCCGCGACAATCGGATTTTTCGCTGTTCCCCCGTCGGTAGCGACCGTATTAGGGGAAGCGCCCGTCGGCGTTGTTTCCCCTTTTCTCTCGCTCACGATCCCTTCGAGTTCCTTCAATCTTCTGCTGCGTCTGGTAAACTCCGATTCAAGGTTCTCGTACGCCGTAAGAAGCGACTTTACGTCTTTAAATTTACCCAATGAGACCGCGTCGTCTGCCACGCCCGTTATTTTCTCCGCCTCCGCGGTTTGCGTCGTACTCACGGCTTGTTCAATGTCTCTCTGCTTCATTTTACGTCCTCCCGTATACTGTCAGTTATTTTGATTAAGCATTTCCTTATGCCTGCTTAAATGGTTTAATATGTTCGCTTTCCTGCGTTCGTCTTTTCTTACGCTCTCGCTGTCCGCAGAAAGTAAAAATCTCGTATGCTCTTTAATATGCAAATCGTGGTCGTCGTACTCGTCGGGTTCGACCTCGTTTTTAAAGCCCGATATGTTCTCCTCTTCCGCTTTATTGACGTGAAGATTTTCTATATCGAGAGTATTGTCGATTGAGCCGAAACCGAGTATTTCAAGCACTTTCGCCTTCGTTCTTTCGCTCATCTTTCCGCTGTCATCATTCAGTATACCTGCGGCTATAAGTTCGTAAACCGCGCTTTTCTTCTGAGCGGGCGTGAACGAAAGTTCGTTTTCGGTGTCGAATACCACGTCGTCCGAACCGAGGTCGGAGGAGTTGAAATAATAGAGTTCCACCTTGCCTTTATCGCCTGCGGCTTTTAAAAGTCTCGTACACGCCGAGAACTGTTTAAAGAGCCTTATAATCTGCTTCGCGGTCTCTTTTACAGCCTCCCGAACGTTTTCGCCTACGGCGGTAAGTCTCGAATCTTCCTGCTCCATCAAAAGTTGCAACGCAACGCCCGACGTTCCTATTCCGACGTCGGTCGAACGCGAAAACTCGCTCACGCCGCTAAGCAAAATAAACTCGTTTAAAAGCCTGTCCTCCTCTCTCGAAAGGTCGGTCGGAACGCTCCCCGTCGGCATTAAAGTCGGCGGCGTACTGCCCTGACGATATACGATTATTTTCCCCGGCGAAAGTCCTTCTTCGGCGAGTTCGTCGGTATCTACCGAGCCGTCTTCGACCGCCACTACACCCATGGTAAGTCGGTTTAGAAATTCCTGTTTGCGATTTTTTACCGCGTTGTACGCTCTCTGAACGGGAATCAGCCTTTCCACCATGGACGAACCGAAAAAACAACCCGCCTCGTCTATCGAATTTTGCCTTATAAACGGTATAACTCGCCTGCCCTCCACGCCGTTTACAAACGGAAGTTCGCCGATATACAGAAGTTTATCGCCCGCAACCACCACGAGTCTGCCGTTCGGAAATTCCTCGCAGGGTTTTTCATATCTTTCTATAACGAGAATACTGTCGTGCATAACCGTCTTTACCGAAGCCCCTTTTTGCAGGGCGAAAACGTCCACGTCCTCGCCCGTAAACGATACGCCGTAATTTTTCTCGACGTCCTTAACTCTCATTGCTCTCGCCCTTATGAGAGAGTCAAGACCCTCTATGCCTTCCGCGCAAAGAGAGTCGGGAAAAATCTCGAACGGGGAAACGACTTCGACGAACACATCGCCTTCGTAGACTCTTTTGCCGTCCGTTTCGCCGAGCAGTTTGCCGCCCTCGCCGTTCCAGCCGACGTAATAAAACGCCGAACCGCACGCCTCGCTCCACCCCGTCGCCTTGGCGATTTTCTCGCCGAGGGATAAGCGTTGATAGGCGGAATTTAAAAGGGCTGTCGCGAGTTTGGCGTTTTTAACGTCGCTTTCCTCCGCTCCCGAGGCTCTCACGCTCATTACGGGGCGAACTCTCGTAAGTCTCGCAATACGCGAATCTATTATCGGCGCGATATGGTTGTAAACGCCTCTGTCCTGCCAGTAATAATACTTCTCTTCCTCTTCGACTTCGCCCCTCGGCGTGATTTCGCAGTACTGATTACCCGCAAGGAATTGTAAATTCAACTCCCAACGCCTCTCGGTACTTCTTCTTTCGTTCTGACGGCGGACGAAATCGGCTTTGACTTCCTCTACGAGTTCCTCGTAAAACTTATCCTTTTCCTTTTTACTTTCGGGTTTTGTCTTTTTCATTCTTTACCTCTTCGTCGTTTTTCCGCATTGCGACTGCTTCTCTGATTTTTCTGAAGCACTCGTCGCAGAATCGCATCTGAACGGTTTTGCCGTCGAACGATATATCCTGCGTGGCTAAGTTGCCGCAGCCGTCAACGTCGCATTTGATGGCAATGTTACATTTAGTTACTTTCATTTTCGTTTACCTCCTCTAATAATTTTAAGAGCCTGTTTTTTTCTTCTTTGAGTTGTTCGTCGGAAAGAGCGGAAAGATCCGTCTCGCCTCCGTCCATATCGAGCAGAAGTTTCGCCGCTGAAATATCGGGCGGAACAGACTTTTTCGTCACTTTACGTTTTGTGAGAACGACCTCTCCGTCGTTTTCGGAAAACTCTTCTACGGTTTCCTCGGTGTCGTAGCCGACGGCGCGTTTTTTAAGGGCGTTTTCTATTTCCCGTCTTGTCTTTTCATCCATTAAACCCTCCTTTTCTGCCGAATTCGGCGACAGTATAGCACGGGAAAAAAATATATCAAGACCGTTGTGCATTGTTTTCTAAAATTTTTTTTCAACGTAACGACCGCTTTAAAACTTACGTCTCCGCAAGTCTCCCCCTTACGCAGGATAGGCTTTAAAATCAGGGCTTTTTATTTGTCGGAACGACTCAACTTACGCAGGGTATTCTTTAAACGTTTTTAAACTTCTCCAAAATGCAGGTTTTATCGGCATAAAAAAATGCCCGTTGAAAATCTTTCGATTTTCAACGGGCATTCCGTCTCTTTATTTATTCGTTTTCAGCGAAAATAACTTATTCCGCTCAGGCCTTTTTGTATAATTTTTCGTTGCAGTTCGTGAAAATCTTATCGTCCTTTTCGATCTCCAACTTAACGTCTCCCTTCTTGACTTCGATAAGTTTCGAACATCCGTTAAACGCCTTGTTCGCAGGAACAATACTCGCGTTTAAAGTAAGGGTAGTCATTTCGGTACAACCGTCGAACGCGCTTTCGTCTATCTTCGTCACGTTGCTGAGATCGAGATTTCCTATCGCGTAATCGGTAGATTTTCCGAGCGAAGTACAACCTTTGAAGGCTCCCTCGCCGATTTCGGTTACCTTTTTAAACAATTCTTCTTTAAGCGAAGTACAGCCGTCGAATGCGCTCCTGCCGATTACTACACCTTCGCCGTTTACAGTCACGTTTTTAAGAGAAGTACATCCCTTGAACGTTCCGTCGAATATCGCGCCGCCCGTAACCGTTACGTCCTTGACGGTAGTAATTCCGCAAAAAGCGTACGGCATAACCGCGTTGTCGGCGTAACTGTCAACGTCCTTGGTTAATATTTCTTTACCTTCGCCCTTATTGGTCTCGGTAACCTTTATCTGTTTTCCGTCCTCGATATAATACTTAACCGTTTCCGTCTCTTTCTTGATTTCGCCGGTAATTACAACCGCTTCGAGCGAAGTCGGAACGTAGTAGGTTGCGGTATTGTCTTTGTCTCCGCCGTTATAGGTCTGAGTGCATGAAGTGAGCGAAGCGGAAGAAGCCGTTCCGAAAATATATCCGAACAACTTTTTCTCTGCCTGCGCGCCTTTCTTGCTGCCAGCAAACGGAAGAGTTATCTTTTTGAGCGACGAAAGGTTCGAAAACGCTCCGAGTTCGATTTCGGTAACCGTCTCGGGAACTATTATTTCTTCGATATACGAAAGGTCGGCAACGGCGTTCGCGCTGATTTTGGTAATCGTCGCGGGCGTAAGGTTTCCGCTTTTATCGAGAACTTTCGCCTTTGAAAGGTCGAGGGTCTTAACGGTGTCGGCGGTGAAAGAATCGCCTTTGTTCGCATTGAAGCCCGTGGCGAGTTCGCCGTATTTTTTATCCGAAATAAGTTCTTTGGCTTTGTCGGTAACTTTAAAGGAGTTTAAAACCCCGTCGGTAATATCCCAAGTGTAATCGACTTTTCCGTTGTCGCCGTTTGTTTTGTCCTTACAGGAAGCGAGACCGACGAGCAAAGTCGCAGCGAGCGTCAAAGATAAAATGAGCGCTAAAAATTTCTTCATTTTTTTCCTACCTTGATTATCGCGTCCCGAAAGAACGCGACAAGTTTATTTATATACCCGTTAATTTTACCATTAAAAAAGGCGTTTGTCAATAATTATAATAATGTAAAACGAAAAAGTAGAGTTTTTTTTGTAAAGATTTCGGTAGCGCGGCGGCATAATTCGGTAATAAGCCTGTATAAATAATTGCGGAAGTTCCGAGTCGCAAACCGTTTCGGAATTTCCGCAAAAAATAAAAAATCAATAAACAAGCAATCTCACGTTACCGTAGATAAGGTTATGGAAATCGTCGGAAGATACATACCCTTTTGGAATATGGTTTATTTTATAACAATATTTTTTATACTTTATGTTCTTCTTTTTAAACTCTTTTAACTTCTGTTATGTCGTGTTTGTCCATCTTCATTACAAGGCAATTTTGAATTCCCGGTTCAATCCCCGTCGCCGTACCTTTCAGCACACGTGATGAAAATTGAATTTTTAAAGCAGTTCCCTCTATATTTGCGTAGTGGACATAGCATGAACTGCCATTATAATCGGTAAAAAAAACCATTACTATCATTTTTGTTTCAAAATCCACCTCATCAAAACGTGTAAAATAATCATCTATTTTTTTCGAGTTTTGTATAATTATATATCTTTCTCGCGGAGACTCTCTATCCCTTTCACCTATGCTTCTCACGCCCCCCGATTCATTAATTTCATCGTGATAAGTTATAACTCCATAAGTTCGGTAAGCGGTTTTTATATCTTCCCTGATTATATATTCATAACCACTATGAAACACCTCTATATTGTAAGGAAGTTTTTCTGTTTTGCAACCGCACAACGAAAAAATAATCATTGCGCAGAGCAAAACAGATAAAATTGCTTGTACAGCCTTTCGTTTTTTCATAATTACTCCTCATTATTTGGTTAAATATATATCCGTTAATTCGCATTTATTCATTTTCATTACGAGGCAGTTCTGAACACCCGGTTGGATTCCTGTTGCAGTACCCTTTGGTATCTCTCTTGAAAATGTTAAATACATAATCGTACCCTCTATATTTGCATATCGCACATAACAATCCCCGCGGCTATAATCGCTGAAAAATAGCATTACTATCATTTCGGTGTTAAAATCAACTTCAAAATTAACAAACGAAAAAGCATCGTTGACACCTTCCGTATTGTTTAAAATTGTCAATATTTGTTGCGGGGCCTCACTGTTTCTGACCTCAATCGTTTTCTTGTTCCCGTTGTCATCGATTATTTCTTGACGTGTTATCACTCCAAACGTCTGATGCTTTGAATAAAACTCTTCATACATTCTGTACTCATACCCATTTCTCAGCACCTTTATGTTATATGGTAATTTATTTATTTCACAACCGCACAACGAAAAAATAATCATTGCGCAGAGCAAAACAGATAAAACTGTTTGTGCAAGTTTTCGTTTTTTCATAAAATTTTTTCCCGTTAAATTTTTCGCCGACCGTCGTTGAGTTTTTTCATAAATCCATTCGGATACGTTTAACAGCCCCGTCAAAATAAAGATCAATGACAGCCGCCGCAGGTTTTGCAGTTGCCCGTACACTTTTTCGTCGGTTTGCCCGTCGCGGAATATACGCTGCCGCTGTAATTTTTCTCGGCTTCCTCTCCGCACTTCGGACATTTTACGCTTTCGTCGTATTTTTTAACGTATTCCTCGAACACGTTACCGCATTTTTTACATTTGTATTCAAAAAAAGGCATTTTTGCTTTCCTCCCGAACTATTTTAACATCGCCGACACGGATTGTCAATAAAGATAGTCAACTCGGTTGACAAAATTCGTTTTATGATATATATTAGATAGGAATAATATTAAAGGGCGACAAAAAAATAAGGATAATTTGCCACAAAAAAACGAAACGCCCCGAAAAAAGGAGATTATTATGGTCAGATACGACGTTTACGAAGAAAAAGTGAGAGGACTTTACAAGACTTTGGAAGAGGCAGGATACTCTCTTTGACGTCGACAATCTCAGAATTAAATTAAAAGAACTCGAAGCGGAACTCGAAAAGCCCGAAGTATGGTCGGACATCGAAAAATCGAA
>SAMEA104315420__coassemble_618_pt1 | contig 20558 bp, 21 predicted proteins | sample SAMEA104315420__metabat2_high_PE_021 | metagenome-assembled genome bin SAMEA104315420 (sample SAMEA104315420) | gut metagenome | biome: Monkey gut; feature: monkey-associated habitat; material: faeces | place: China | collected 2013 | reverse complement strand
AAAATGTCAGACCGTTTTTCTTCATAGGCGAAACCGTTTCCTTTTCGTATGCCGTCGGACGAGAATAATACAAGCCTTGCCCGATACGTTTATTTCCGTATTATAATACAATGCTTATTTAATATACAACTATTTTTCGAGTTTGTAAACAAATTTTATAAAGTTTTATTCACTTTTCATTATATATATATTATGAAAAGACAAAAAACCGCTTTCTCGGCGGTTTTCCCGTTTTTCAATTCGGGATATTTTCTTCCGTTTAATTCGTTTCCGATTTTAACAAACGTATCGTAGGGGACGGCGCCCCCGACGTCCCGTAAAACGCAAGTATTTCTAAGTGAACCGTCGGTTTTATCATTTATTTCAAGAAAAAAAGTTCGGTAAAAACCGAACTTCCTTTGCTCTTCGTTGTCGGGAAACCCCGACGATTGTTTTACAGTATCTCTTCGACCTTAGCAGCCTTACCGGTAAGATCACGCAGATAGTAGAGTTTCGCTCTTCTTACTCTGCCCCTCTTAACGACCGTGATTCCCGCAACCTTGGGGGAATGAACGGGGAACGTTCTTTCAACGCCGATACCGTACGAGATTCTTCTTACGGTGAAGGTCTCTCTGATACCGCCGTTTTTCTTAGCGATAACGATGCCTTCGAACGCCTGAATTCTCTCTTTCGTTCCTTCGATAACCTTTACCGATACTCTTACGGTATCGCCTACCGCAAAAGAAGGAACTTCCGCTTTCAAGTTTTCTTTCTCGATTTGCTCGATGATTGTCATGACTTTTACCTCCATATAACAAGACGTTCATAGCCGATTTCATTAGATTTTGTCGGTATTTTTCGCAGTTTTACCCGACCGACGATAGCCAGCGGAACGCCCGAAGTCTATGATATATTATCATATTGCGTTTTTTTTTGCAAGCGTTTTACGCTCTTTTTTTATTTTTTCGGCATATTTTTTAACGTACTTTTCGGCGGAGAAGCAAGCATCGAGTAATAATTGCACTCTAATCTGCCGTTGTAAATCTTACGTTTTTTATCCGCTTTTCTGCCGAAAAGTCTCTCGAAATCGTCAACCGACGTCAAGGTATAGCAGCACCACTCGTCGAGCGACTTCACGACTTTTCCGTAATCTCTGTACAGTTTTTCTATCTCCCGTCTTTCCGAAAGCCTTTCGCCGTATGGCGGATTGGATATTATCACGCCGTGAGAAAACCTCGACGAAAACTCCCTCATATCCATGCGTTGAAAGTGAATTTTCTCCGCAACGCCGGCAAGACTCGCGTGCTTTCTCGCAAGCGACAACTGCTTTTCGTCTATATCGAAGCCGCTTATGCGGACTTCCTTATCGTATTCGATTTTACCTCTTGCGTCCTCTTTGATCTTGTCGAATATCTCGCGATTCTTATCGCTCCAACCGAGGAAATCGAACTCCCTGTTCATTCCGCTCGGAATATTGAGGGCGATTAAACACGCCTCGATAGGTATCGTTCCGCTGCCGCAGAAAAGGTCGGCGAGCGGTCTCGACGGGTTCCACACCGAAAAGTCGATTAAAGCCGCCGCAAGCGTTTCTTTTAAAGGGGCTTCGCCGACAAGTCCTCTGTAACCTCTTCGGTGAAGTCCTTCGCCCGAAGTATCGACAGAAACGGTAACGATATCCTTCCTTATCGCCGCTTCAACCTTGTATCTCGAACCGCTTTCCTCTAAGATAATCGACTTATAGGCGGACTTTAACCTCTCGCATATCGCTTTTTTCGTTATCGACTGAATAGCCGAATAAGCGAAAAGTTTACTCATTACGCTCTTCGCGGATACCACGATACTCGCGTCCTTTGGCATATATTCTTCCCACGGTATAGCCTTTATGCCGTCGAAGAGTTTATCGAAGTCGTCCGCTTTGAACTCGCCGACGATTATCTCGACTCTGTTCGCCGTCCTTAAATAAAGGTTGCATTTAGCGACGGTTTCAATATCTCCATCGAAGGTTATCCGACCGTCGATTGCGGCAAGGTCTTTTATGCCAATTATTTTATACAGTTCTCTTTTAGTCGCCGCTTCGACTCCCGAAGCGGTCGTAATGCATATTTTCATATTTTTCTCTTATCCGATAAAACAGATTTTTTACAAGGGCGAGTCAAACTTAAAAGGCGTCGAAAATTATGTTTACTCCCTCTTCCGTGACTTCCGCAACGGCAAACCCTACGTCTTTGCCGTCCGCTCCGCCTAATAAGAAGTCTGCTATTTTACGATATTTCGCCTGCTTTTTGGAATCCACCGCCTCGCAGGGAAGCCCGAAAGCCTTGCCGCTTCTCGTCTTGACCTCGACGAAAACCGTCTTACCGTCTTTCTCGCACACTATGTCCGCTTCGCCGAATGGAGTGACTACATTGCGTTTAATCGACTTATAGCCCGACTTTTTAAGTTCTTTTACCGTTAATTCTTCTCCTTTTCGTCCGAGAAGTTTTTTATGAAGGTCTTTCTGTGTATCGGGCATGCTCCCGTCTCCTTTAAAGCGTCGATATGCGTTTTCGTTCCGTAACCTTTGTTATTTTTAAACCCGTACTCGGGGTAAATCGCGTCGTATTCGTCCATAAGCCTGTCTCTGTAAACTTTGGCGATTATGGAAGCCGCTCCTATCGAATAACTCTTCATATCGCCCTTTATAATCGGAACGGATTTCACGGGCAGTTCGAGATTTAAGGCGTCCACAAGTACGACGTCGGGTTTGATTTCAAGCCCTTCTACGCACATACGCATACACTTTTTCGTCGCTTCGAGAATGTTTATCTCGTCGATTTCTTCGGGTTCTATCCTGCAGATTTTATACGCTATCGCTTTCGATTTCAACGTTTCGTAAAGCGATTCCCTCTTCTTTGCAGACACTTTTTTGCTGTCGTCCACGCCGTCTACGGCGTTTTCGTCGTCCAAAGGCATTATCGCCGCGCAGCATACTACGGGACCCGCAAGCGGACCTCTTCCGACCTCGTCCACGCCTGCGATATACTTTACTTTATCGCTTAAAAACGCCCTGTCGTTTTCGATTTTTTCTCTCGTTTTGTCGGTCATATTATTCCCTTTCCGTAAACGGTTCTCTCTCCAGAGCGATTTTGCCTATTCTTCCCTTGCGGAAATCGTCGATTACCGCGTTGGAACAGCGTTCGTAATCGCTCTCGCCGCCCCTTAACAGATAGCCTCTTTTTTTGCAAATCTCGTCGAACAGTTCGAGCGGCGTTTTATCGAGCGAGTCGAGTTTGTATTTTTCCGCAAACTCGTTCGGTGCGATTTCTTTCAATTCGCCTATAAGTTGCAACGCTATATCCTCGGAATTTAAAATATCGTCGTTTATCGACCCTATATAGGCAAGGTGTCTCGCGTACCTCTGATCTGACATATTCGGGGGCATCGTGCCGGGGGTGTCGAGAAGTTCGAAACCGCCGAAGCGTACCCATTTATTACTCCTCGTAACGCCCGCCTTGTTTCCCGTCTCGGCTTTCTTCGCGCCGCAAAGGGTATTTATAATCGTGGACTTTCCCGTGTTCGGAATACCCGCGACCATAAATCTTAAAGACTTCGTAATACCCTTCTGCTTGTTACGTTCGGTTTTTTCTCTCATAACCCATTCGCATTTCGAGCGGATTTTTTGCGAATCTTTTTTAGAAAGTCCGTCTATAAGTTCGTAAACAAGCCCTTTTTCTCTGAAATACCTCTCTATATCTCTCGCCGCAGAGTCCGAAATTAAGTCCCTTTTATTGATGACGTACACGACGGGTTTATTTCCGAAAACCGTAAAAAGCCGCTTGTTGAAACACGCGAAAACCGCCCTCGAATCGAGAACGTAAATTATTCCGTCGCACAGTCTGACGTCCTCCTCCATTTTACGAAGAGCCTTCGCCATGTGTCCGGGGAACCAGTTTATGTTTTTTACAACGTAGCCTTCCGTTTCTTCTCCCTTCATACTATTTGTCCTTTCCCAATAAATCGGGACGATTTTTTTCGGTGATTTTAACAGACATTTCCCGACGCCATTTATCCACTTCCTTATGATTGCCCGAAACTAAAACTTCAGGTACCGTAAGCCCCATAAACTCCTGCGGACGGGTGTACTGCGGATACTCCAAAAGGTTACCCGTAAAACTTTCTTCGTTTAAACTATCCGTCGAAATTACGCCGCCAATGTATCTGCAAACGCAGTCGGTAATAGCCATAGCGGGTATTTCGCCGCCCGTCAACACGAAGTCGCCCAGCGATATTTCCTCGTCCACGCAAAGGTCCAAAACCCTTTGGTCAATACCCTCGTAATGCCCGCAAAGCAGCAGTATTCTGTCATAAGAAAGCATTTCTTTGACCATTCCCTGACAAAAACGCCTGCCTTTCGGGGACATAAAAATACGCCGCGCCTCGTGGTTCGGGTCAACCGCGTTTATAGCCGAATAGACGGGTTGCGGAGTCATTACCATTCCCGCGCCGCCGCCGAACGGATAATCGTCGCACTTTCTGTGCTTGTTTTCCGTATAATCTCTTATATCCGTTATCACAATCTCGACTTTTCCCGATTTGACCGCTCTGCCGATTATGCTTTCGGTAAGAGGAACGAACATTTCGGGAAAAAGGGTGAGTATGTCAATTCTCATACATTACCACCTCTGTAAACCTCTTCGCGTCCACCGTCACTTGTCTTTTTTCAATGTCTATACTTACCAAAAGGTCGGGAAGAAGCGGAAAAACCGCCTTTCCCTCGCTTGTATTGACGTAATAATAATCCACGTTGCCGCTCGCTATGTCGATGATTTCGCCGAGCGTTTTGCCGCTCGTAAGCACGAGCGAACAACCTAAAACGTCGGAGACGAAATATCTTCCCTCTTCGACTTTTACCTCTTCTCTTTTTGCCGACACTTCTTCGCCGCGTAAAAGTTCCGCCGCGTTTCTGTCGTTTAAGCCTTTCAGTTTTATAATCGCCTCTTCGCCGCCGCAACTTTTAAAGTACTCGATCTTATACGCTACGCCCTTGATTTCAACCGCCGTAACGTCTTTTACCTGTTCGAATCCGTCGCCGAAAAGCCTTATTTTAAGTTCCCCTTTAATTCCCTGCGGTTTAGCGACCGCTCCTATTTCGATTTTATCCATTCGCGTTGTTTATAGCCCGTTAATCGGCTTATAGCCTCATTTGTACGGAAAGAAATACGCCCGACCGTTATATGATATTAACGGTCGGGCGGCAAAGTTCGCTAAGCAAAACAGAAGCAGCGTTTAAGTTGTTCCCGTTTGTCATTCCTTAGTTTTTACTTTTGATTTCGATATTGCATCTCTTTCCGTTCTTTTTGGAAACGGCGTTGACGATGGTGCGAAGGGCTTTGGCGATTTTGCCTTGGCGACCTATCACCTTACCCATATCTTCCTCGTCGATAAGTACCGTTACTTCAATCACGTTGCCTTTTTCTTCTACCGAATACTCAACGTCTTCGGGCTTGTCGGCGAACTGATTTACGACATACTTGATAATTTCCAACATTTAATTCACTTCCCGATTTTTACTTCTTTTTCTTCTTGGGGTTAGTCTTAGAAGGGGACAATTTGTCCGACTTCTCGATAACGCCGGCGTTTAAAAGAAGCGCTTTGACGGTTTCGGTGGGCTGAACGCCTTTCGAAAGCCAATCTGCCGCTTTCTCTTTGTCGATTACGATTTCGGCGGGCTGTTTGGTCGGATCATAGTGTCCGACTTTATCGATATATTCGCCGTCTCTCGCTTTTCTGCTGTCGATTACGACGATACGATAAGAAGGGGACTTTTTGTCGCCGAGTCTCGTCAATCTCATTTTTACTGCCATGGTTGTATCCTCCGTTAAAAATTTTACGAAATTTATCTTCCGACGTAAACATCTTTTGTTATTCGTTTACGGCGTTTCTTAATTTAACCTTTCGGGAAAATCCCCGATTCGGGTTCGCCTCATTTAAAAAGGCATTTTCAAACCGCGTTTTCCGCGCATCATCTTCATCATCTGCTTCGTCTGGTCGAACTGTTTAAGCAGTTGATTTACTTCCTGTATACTCGTTCCGCTGCCGTTTGCAATCCTCGTCTTTCTCGAATAGTTGATTATCGACGGGTCGTTGCGCTCCTTTTTCGTCATGGAAAGAATTATCGCTTTCGTTCTCTCGATTTTCTTTTCGTCTATGTCGTCCTCGCTCACCTTTATTTTCGTCCCCATACCGGGAAGCATACCGATGAGACTCTTCGCCCCGCCCATTTTTTTAAGCATCGCGAACTGTTCGAGATAATCGTCCAAAGTAAAACTGTTCGACTTGAACTTTCTCTCCATTTTTTCCATCTGTTCTTCGGTGACGGCTTCCTGCGCTTTCTCGATTAAAGACAAAACGTCTCCCATTCCGAGAATTCTGTTCGCCATTCTGTCGGGATAAAACGGCTCTAAGTCGGTGAGTTTTTCTCCGACCGAAGCGAATTTTATCGGCTTACCCGTAACCGCTTTTATGGAAAGGCACGCGCCGCCTCTCGTATCGCCGTCGAGTTTCGTGAGTACAACGCCCGTGAGTTCGAGCCTGTCGTTAAAAGTCTTGGCGACGTTTACGGCGTCCTGTCCCGTCATGGAATCGACTGTTAAAAGTATCTCGTCAACCCTTATCGCTTTCGTTATGTTTTCGAGTTCTTCCATCAGGGCTTCGTCGATGTGAAGCCTGCCTGCGGTATCCACGATAACGGTGTCATAGCCGAATTTTTTAGCGTGTTCGACCGCTTCCGTCGCGATTTTAACGGGGTTACCCTGCCCTTTTTCAAAGACGTCCGCTCCCGCCTTTTCGCCGACGATTTTCAGTTGATTTATCGCCGCCGGGCGGTATACGTCGCACGCCGCGAGCAAAGGCTTTTTACCCTGTTTTTTGAGATATACGGCGAGTTTTCCGCAAAGCGTCGTTTTACCCGCGCCCTGCAAGCCGCACATCATAATGACCGTCGGAAGAGACGAACTTACGATGAGTTTACTGTTCGTCGAACCCATAAGTTCGGTGAGTTCGTCGTTTACTATCTTTATAACCTGCTGAGCGGGACTTAAACTTTTGAGTATTTCCTGCCCGACTGCCTTTTCGCTGACTTTCGCTATAAAGTCCTTGGCAACCGAAAGATTGACGTCCGCTTCCAAAAGGGCGATTCTTACCTCTCTCATCGCCTGTTTGATTTCGAGTTCGGTAAGTTTTCCCCTTTTCGTCATCTTGGAAAATATGTGATTAAGTTTTTCCGATAAGCCTTGAAATATTGCCATCAGTTATCTCCCAAAATTTTTCGAAATTCCGCTTTTACCTCTTCATTACCGTCAAAATATCGGTCTATAAGTCGATAAACAGCCTTTTTCTTCTCTACTATCCCGAGTTTTTCCTCAAACGACAAGAGTTGCTTTTTCGCTTTTGCGACCGCGTCCGAAACGCTCTGTCTCGACACGTTCTTTATCTCCGCGATTTCGCCGAGCGACAAGTCCATTCCGAAATACATATCGAATATCTCGCGCTGAGTTTTGCTAAGCATCGTCGAATACTCTAAGTACAGTTCGTTATAGTATAAATCGCTCTCTATCCCCTTCGCCATAGTCGCATTATACCACATTAAAAATGCTGTGTCAAGCATTTTTGCCTTACACCGTAAAATCTTTTTCGGCAACCTTGCGGTTCGATATTGACAATTTATATAAATAATGCTAAAATATTTTTATAAAATCGGGAGAAAAATTATGAGCGATATTACGAAAAGGGCGATTTCCGCATCTTTAAAGCGGTTGCTTCTTACGAAAAGTCTCAACAAAATAACCATACAGGACATCGCGGACGACTGCGGCATAAACAGGCAGACGTTTTATTATCATTTCGCGGACATATACGACCTTGCCGAGTGGACGTGCATAGAGGACGCGGACAAGGTTCTGAAAGAAAACAAAACGTACGATACCTGGCAAAGCGGCTTTCTCGCGGTATTCACCTTAGCGAAAAACGACAAGGCGTTTATCGACAACATATACAAGTCTGTATCGCTCGAAATGCTCGAACAATATCTGTACCGCTTAGTGTATCCCTTAATCAAAGGCGTCGTGGACGAAAAGGCTAAAAATTACAAAGTCAGAGACGACGAAAAACAGTACATAGCCGATTTTTATAAATACGCTTTCGTCGGCGTGCTTCTGGAATGGGTCAGAAACGATATGAGGGAAAGCCCCGAGGAGATAGTCGAAAGGGTCAGTAAGATAGTTGACGGAGCGATAGAACTCGCCTTTAACAATTTCTGCAAATAAATTAAGAATGTGAAAATACCACCGAAAGACCGCGCGGAAGCGGTCTTTTTTATATGTTATTATATATAACGTTATATTTCGGGGTAAAGACGACAAAATATTTCGTCCGTCGGAAATTTTGTCAATCTTTTCCGTTTGTCGAAAAATCCGACAAAACGAAAAAATTAACTATTGTTTTTTTGAAAATAAGGCGGTATAATATGCCCGAAAAACAAATTCGGAGGTAAATTATTATGTACTATGGTTCAGGAAATTACGAAGCGTTTGCCAAACCCGTCAAGCCCGACGGCGTTGACGTGAAATCGGCTTATATTATCGGCACGGGTCTCGCCGGTCTTTCCGCGGCGTTCTTCCTTGTGAGGGACGGTCAGATGAAAGGCGAGCATATTCACCTTCTCGAAAAGTTAGATATAGCCGGCGGTTCGTGCGACGGCAGAGCCGTTCCGAGAAGCGGCTATTTTATGAGAGGCGGCAGAGAAATGGATAACCATTTCGAGGTTATGTGGGAAATGTTCAGAGACGTTCCCTCGCTCGAAAACCCCGGTCTTTCCGTTCTTGACGAATATTACAGATTAAATAAAGCCGACCCCAACTACTCGCTTTGCAGAGCGACCGTAAATCGCGGCGAAAACGCTCGCACCGACAACAAATTCAACCTCAATAAGGCTGCGGCGATGCAGATCAGCAAGTTGTTTATGACTCCCGAGGAAGATCTCGAAGATAAAAAGATAAGCGATTACTTCGACGAGAACTTCTGGGAAAGCAATTTCTGGTTGTACTGGCAGACAATGTTCGCGTTCCACACTTGGGATTCCGCACTCGAAATGAAGAGATACCTTCAGAGATACGTCCATCATATCGACGGACTGCCCGACTTCTCCGCTCTTCGTTTCACTAAGTATAATCAATATGAAAGTCTTATTCAACCCTTACAGAAATACCTCGAAGAAAGAGGCGTAAAGGTCGAATACGGAGTTGACGTTAAAAACGTGGTTTTCGACATCAACGGCAAGAAAAAGACCGCGAAAAAAATCGAGTACGTCAAAGACGGCAAAAAAGGTTGCATAGACTTACTTGACACCGACCTCGTATTTATCACTAACGGTTGCTGCACGGACACGAGTTGCTACGGAGACCAGACTCACGCGCCCGACCTTTCCAAAATAAGAAAAGGCGGCGGCGAATCGTGGGATTTGTGGAAGAATATCGCGTTGCAAGACCCCGCGTTCGGCAACCCCTCCAACTATTGCGACCACCCCGACGAAACCAACTGGATGAGCGCGACGGTAGAGACTTCGGACGACGAAATTATCGAATATATCGAGAAAATCTGTCGCCGTGACCCGCGTTCGGGAAGAGTTACCACGGGCGGTATAGTAACCGTTAAGGACAGCGTTGACAACTGGTATTTGTCATGGACGATAAACCGTCAGCCTCAGTTCAAATCACAGGACAAAAAATCGGTGCTTATATGGCTGTATTCGCTTAACACCGACAGACCGGGCAACTACGTCAAAAAGCCGATGCGTGAATGTACGGGCGAAGAGGTCTGCGAAGAATGGCTTTATCATATCGGCTTGCCTGTTGAAAAAATCGAAGAGTACGCCAAAACCAAGGCTAATACGACAACCTGCTATATGCCGTTTATCAACGCGTTCTTCAGACCGAGAAAAAATTCGGACAGACCGAAGGTCGTTCCGGACGGCGCGGTAAACTTTGCGTTCATAGGTCAGTTCGCCGAAACCCCTCGCGATACGATTTTCACCATCGAGTATTCGATGAGGACGGGTATGGAATCGGTTTACACTCTTCTCGACATAGACAGAGCCGTTCCCGAAGTATGGGGCAGCGTATACGACGTAAGGGAACTTTTAAGAGCGGTTTACTACGCGCTCGACAAAAAGCCCATATCGAGTATGAAACTTTCCGCAAAGGAAAAGTTGCTTTTGAAAACCGTTAAAAACAAAATTAAAGGAACGGACGCAGAAAAACTTGCGAAAGAAAGCGGTATAATTTAAAAAATATACTAAAAGGGCGTAGAGTCAAAACTCTACGCCCTTTAATTTTATTGATTTTTTAATCGAAAATGGCGTCCACGAACGCTTCTTTATCGAATACGTCCACGTCTTCGATTTTCTCGCCCGTTCCGACGTAGGCAACGGGAACGCAGAGTTCGTTGCAAAGCGAAACCACGAAACCGCCTTTTGCCGTGCCGTCGAGTTTGGTAAGAATAATTCCGTCGATACCTATCGCCTCGTTAAATACTTCGACTTGCGACAATGCGTTCTGCCCCGTCGTGGCGTCTAAGGCGATAAGTTTGTAGAAATTCGCTTCGGGGTATTCCCTTTCGACTACTCTCGACATCTTTTTAAGTTCTTCCATAAGGTTGGACTTCGTATGAAGTCTGCCCGCGGTGTCGATTATGAGGACGTCGGTTTTTTTAGCCTTTACGGACGACAAAGCGTCGAACACAACCGCCGAAGGGTCGCTGCCCTCTACGCTCTTGACTATTCTCACTTTCGCCCTTTCCGCCCATATTTCGAGTTGGTCGGCGGCTGCGGCTCTGAACGTATCCGCGGCTGCGATAGTGACCGTCTTTTTTTTCTCGGTGAAAAGGTGAGCGAGTTTGCCTATCGAAGTGGTTTTCCCGACGCCGTTTACGCCGATTACCATAATTACGGCAGGGTACTCGATTTCGAAATCGTCAGCCTGCGAAAGGCAATTTTCGATTTCTTCTTTGAGACATTCGACGACTTTATCCTTGTCGGTCTCTTTTTCCTTAATCATTCTTTCGTGAATGTTCTCGACTATTTCGTCAGCGGTGGAAACCGAGACGTCGGAAGAAATGAGAACGTCCAAAAGGTCGTCGTAGAAGTCCTCGCCTATTTTATCTCTTGCGAAGAGTTGGCGGAGTTTTGTTCCGAGACCTTCTTTGGTCTTTTTCATCGCTCCGAACAGTTTACCGAATAATCCCATAATAACCTCGTTTTTTAGCCTTTTCAGATAAATACTATCGATGAAATATTTTTTGTTTTTACGTTTATAACCTCTCTCGACTTTTGCTCGTATTACTTGCCGTCACCTTCGGGGAAGGTGGCTCGGCGAGCAACGGCGAACCGAGACGGAAGGGGACAATAAATCACTACTTTGTATCGCTTTGCGTTTTTATCCCCTATCGTCAAAATCTCGCTTACGCTCCATTTTGCCACTTCCCCCGAAGGAGGAAGCAGGAGGACAATCTACAACTTGCCGACAGGCAAATATAACTTTGCATCGCAAAATCTAACTGCCGTAGGCAACATCGCTCCCGTTTTACGGGACGCCGTGGGCGTCGTCCCCTACGGTTTCACTCAAAACACCTGCCGATAGGCAAATATCACTTTGCAACGCAAAATATACGTCAGGCGCTACCGCTTTTTACTGAGCGAGCGTGTCCTCTACGTCGGCAAGTTTAACCGATACTATCTTCGATACGCCCTTTTCCTGCATCGTTACGCCGAACAACGCGTCGGCAAGTCCCATCGTAACCTTTTTGTGCGTGATTACTATGAACTGCGTGTTGTCCGAGAAATTACGCAGGTAATTCGCAAATCTCTCTACGTTCGCGTCGTCGAGCGCCGCCTCTATTTCGTCGAGTACGACGAACGGCATCGGACGAAGTTTCAGTATCGCGAACAATATCGCGATAGCGGTAAGCGACATTTCGCCACCGGACAAAAGCGATATCTTCTGCAATTTCTTCCCCGGCGGCTCCGCGACTATTTCTATGCCCTGTTCGAGCGGGTCTCCCGAATCGCTGTCCTCGAGTACGAGGTCAGCCGAACCGCCGCCGAACAATTCCTTGAATATCCTCGAGAAGTTCGTCTTGATTTTCGCGAAACCTATTCCGAACTTGTCGCTCATTTCCTCGGTGAGTTGGTCGATAGCGTTCTTCAAATCCTCTTCCGCTTTTAAAAGGTCATCCCTCTGCGTCGCCATATCGTTATACTCGGCGGACTTCAATTCATAGTCCTCTATGGCGTTGAAGTTTATGTTGCCGAGCGAAGCGATTTTTTTCCTTAACCTCGCTATTTCCGACTGCGAAACGGTTATATCGTAGTTCTCGTCTTTGAGCGGCAAAGCGGTCTCGTAAGTGATTTCGTACTCTTCCAAGACCCTTTGAGCCATATATTCGAGTTCGCTGTCAACCTTCGACAAAGCGACTTCTTCCGAATACTTCTTCTCGCTGAGTTTCGTGATTTCTGCCTGAGCCATTTCACGTTTCAGGTTGTCCTGTTTCACTTCCTCGTTGAGTTCGGCTTTCTTCTTCTCGAACGAAGCCCTCTTCTCTTTAAGTACCGAGAGGTATTCTTTCTGAGAACTCGTGAGCGCGACCCTTTCGACCTCGCCCATAAGTTCGGAAACGATTTTTTCGTCCGCTTCGATGGTCTTTAAGTCTTTTTCTCTCTGATAAATAAGAGCCTGCCTTTCCGAAGCCATTCTGTCGGCGTCGTCCTTACCCGCTTTAACCTCTGCGGCGAGCGAACCGAGCGTTGCTCTTACTTTCGTATTCTCTTCGACTAAAACGTCTCTCTTCTTTTTGAGTTCGTCGAACTCCGACTGAGTTTTCTCCGCGCTCGACGAAGCCGAAGCCTTTGCCTCTTCGAGTTTTGTTGCCGCTTTCGATACTCGTGAACTCTCTGTCGATTTCCGCCATTCTCGCTCCGAATACCGAAAACGCGTTACGGTATCCATCGATTTCCTTCTTGACGTCCTCGATTTTGATTTCGTTAGCCGCAACCTGCTCTTTCAAAGCGACCGACTTCTGCTTCAAATCCTGCAAATGCGCGTTCGTTCTGTCGAGATCCTGTCTCTGTTCGACGATCTGCTTTTCGAGTTGAGCCTTTTTAGCCTGTCTCTTCGCCATTTCCTCTTTTTTCTCGGCAATGGACTTGTCCACGTCGCCTATTCTTCTGTCCATAGACAAAAGTCCCGACGCGCCCTGACGTCTCGAACCGCCCGACATCGAACCCGTGGACGACAACACGTCGCCGTCCAAGGTTACGATTTTGAACCCGAAGTTGTATTTCTTCGCGATATTCGTAGCGTTGTCGATAGTGTCCGCAATCAAAGTATTGCCGAGCAGGAACTTGACTATTCCCGCAAAATATTTATCGTAGGTCGTAATTTCGGTGGCAAGTCCGAGCGCGCCCCTTTCGCCGAGCGCACGGCGAAGTTCGGGGTTATCGTCTCTCGCCTTGATCGACGAAACGGGCAGGAACGTGACCCTGCCGCCCTCGGTACGCTTTAAGAACTGAATGAGGTACTGCGCGTCATCGGGGCTTGCGGTGATTACGTTCTGAACGGTGCCGCCCAAACTTACCTCGATAGCCGTTTCGTATTTCGCGTCCGTCTTGATAACGTTCGCGACTACTCCCTTTATCCTCTTCGCAACTTCGGGATTACTCTTTCCGCTCGACAGAAGGTTTCTGACCGCTATCGGGAAGCCCTCGAAGTTGTCCTTTATGCTCGCGTAGGTGCGTTTATTCGCTTCCAACGCCGCGATTTCCGAGTTGAGTTTATATATTCTCGCGGTAATGTCCGAAACGTACATATTCGTCGCGGATATATCGCTTTCTTTGTCTTTTATGTCGTTTTTCGCAACCTGAACGAGTTTTTCGGTCTCGTTAAGTTCGGTCTGCTTAATCGTGTTATCCGAAACGAGCGAGGAAAGTTTGCCCGAGAGTTCGTCTATTTTCTCCGAAGTCTCTTTCTGTCTGTTTTCCATAGCCGTTTTCTCGGAAGAAAGCGCGCCGATGTTCTGTTTGAGATCAGCCATGCTCTCGACGCTCTTTAAAATCGCGCTCTGAGCATACTTCGCCCTTCTTTCGCCTTCCTCGATTTCCGCGACCACTACCGCCAACTGCTCGCCTATTTCCATCGCCTTCGTTTCGAGTTCGGCAACTTTCTTCTCGCATTCCGCGGTCTTAAAGTTCCTGTCCTCGATTGCCGCGGAATACTCTGCGGTTTTCTGCTCGGCGGTCTTTACGGCGTCTTTGAGTTTCGCGATTTCGGTACGGAAATAGTTAAGCCTTTCGCCGTAAACCTTCGCGTTTCCCGACTGTCTCTCGAACTCCTGCGTTTTTTCGAGAAGTTCGTCGTTGACCTGCTTTACGTACTCGTCCGCGTCGGCGATTTCTTTCTGGTGCCTGTTGTACGACTTTATCGCCTCTTCGAGTTCGGCGTTCTGCTGCTCTAAGTTCTCGACGATATTCCTTATCCTTTCGTTTATCGCCTCTTTCGTGGAAGCCGCGTGAGACGATTTGTAAAGGTATGTATTGACCTCGTGATATTTGAGTTGGTCGCTGAGCGCCCGATGCGTTCTCGTCGCTTCGGCTTGTTTTTCCAAAGGTTTCAGGTCGTCCTCCAACTTGGTGACGACGAGATTTATACGGTCGATTTCGCCCCTCGTTCTGTCGAGTTTCTTTATCGTTTCCGTTCTCTTTATCTTAGTTTTGGAAATACCTACCGCCTCTTCGAATATGCCTCTTCTGTCGGCGGGTTTGGACTGAAGTATTTCGGCGACCTTGCCCTGTCCTATAATCGTATATCCCTCTTTGGATATACCGCCTTCGCGGAGATAATCGACGATATTTCTAAGCCTCGAAAGTTGTCTGTTGACGTAGTATTCGCTCTCGCCCGTTCTGTAAAGTTTACGGGTGAAAACGACTTCCGTATAGTCGAGGTCTTTGAAAATTTTATCCGAATTGTCGAAGACGAGCGAAACTTCGCAGTACGACAGTCTTTTTCTGTTCTGCGTACCGCTGAAAATTACGTCCTGCATGCTCGAACCTCTCATCGACTTCGCGGACTGTTCGCCGAGAACCCATTTTATGGCGTCCGCGACGTTACTCTTTCCGCAGCCGTTCGGCCCTACTATACAAGTAACTCCGTCTTCAAACGTTATCTCCTGCTTGTCGGCGAAAGATTTGAAACCTATGAGTTCTACTCTTTTAAAATACACTAATCTTTCTCCTTTTTAATCGGATTGCGGCGTTTTCCTCTCGCCGCGATTGTTTTTTTCGGGCTTTACGCCCTTTTTGCGCTCGATTTTATTCCCGTTTCTTTTATCGCCCGTTTTCGGGGCTTTCATACCGCTTCCGCTATGGCTTTTCGCCTTGCCGTCGCGGTTTTTACCTTTATTATTCCCGTCGTTTTTTTTATCCGATTTTTCGGTAAATTTTAAAATCGCAACCCGAGCCGCCGCCTGTTCGGCTTCGCTCTTTTTCTTGCCCGAGCCTTCGCCCTTTTCTTCGCCGCCGACAAATACCGCGACCGCGAACGTGGGACTGTGCTGAGGTCCGCTTTTACTTTTCTCTTTATAGACGATTTCGCCGAGTTTGTTCTTCTGAACGTATTCCTGCAACTTGCCTTTGTAGTTGCTTACGGGCGTTTTGTCGCCGCCCGAGCCGACTTTATCGGCCTCGGCTATGCCGTTTTTGCCGTTTTTACCGCTTTTACCGTTTTTATCCGCCGCCCCGAGAGTATCGAAGTACGCGTCTTTGAGCGATTTCGACGGACGAAAACCCGTGAGAAGCGTTCTTTTTATGAAGTTAGCCGCTTCCGTAAGTCCGCCGTCCAGATATATTCCCGCAACCAACGCCTCGTAGAGGTTTTCGCACGCCGCTTCGTGGTGTTCGGGAGTGTTGTTCTTCTCGCCGACCCCGTATAAAATGTAGTCGTTAAGACCGAGTTTTCTTATCGCCGCGGCGAGCGGTTTTCTCGAAACGAGTTGCTGCTTATACACGGTGAGTTGTCCTTCGCCGAGGTCGGGATACTTGCCGAATAAATACTCGGTCGTTAAAAAACCGAGTATCGAATCGCCGAAAAACTCGAGCCGTTCGTTGTTTTTGCCGCCGTGTTCGTGCGAATAGGAAGAATGGGTGAAACACGTTCTGAGCAGGGTCTTATCCCTGAACGTATAACCTATTCTCTCTTCGCATTCGTACATCAGAAAAATCATACGTTGTCCTCGCCCGTAGTGAGTTTCGACCTGATTTTACCGCCTACGTCCATAGTGGCGGCGTAATACGCTTGGAAAATCGCGTTCTTGAACGCTTCCGCTTTCGACGAGCCGTGGGCCTTTACTATGACCTTTTCCATTCCGAGCAGAACGGCGCCGCCTTTTTTGTTGTAGTCGAGTTTGTTTTTGAGATTTCTAAGAGCCTTTTTCATTAAAAGCGCGCCCAAGGTCGCCTTTTTCGAGGCTTTAATCTCGGCTTTAAGCGAGGTGAAAATACAGTTTATCGCGCCTTCCATACTCTTTAATGCGATATTCCCGTTAAAACCGTCCGACACTACCACGTCGTAATTTCCCGACAGAATGTCTCTCGCTTCCATATTGCCGACGAAATTTACGTCTTTTTCGTCTTTGAGCATTTCGTAAGCCTCTTTCGTAAGCGAATTTCCTTTGCCCTCTTCCGTTCCGTTGGAAAGAAGTCCGACTCTCGGGTTTTTAACGCCCTTGACTTCGCTCATATATATACTGCCCATAAGGGCGAACTGCGCGAGATTCATCGGTTTTACGTCCACGTTCGCTCCGCAGTCTAAAAGCATCGTTTCGCCGCCCTGCAAATTGGGCATCGTGGGGGCGAGAGCGGGACGAATTATTCCCTTTATCCTCGGCGTTAAAAAGATTGCCGCCGCGAGTACCGCGCCCGAAGAGCCTGCCGACACGAACGCTTTCGCGGACGAGTCCTCCTTTAAGAGTTTAGCCGCGACGACTATAGACGAGTCGGTTTTTTTCCTTATCGCCTCTACGGGGGCTTCCTCGCAGGTAATGACGTCGTCGGCGTTTACGACGGACACCCTCGACGCGTCGTAATCGGTTTCTTTTTGCAGCAACGAACGCACGGCGTTTTCCTTTCCGACAAGGGCTACGTCGAACCCTTCTCTTTCCCTTATCGCATCGAGCGTTCCTTTCACTATTTCCTCGGGCGAATTGTCTCCCCCGAATGCGTCAACGATTATTTTCATCAGATTCCGTTCCTTCTTAGTATTCGAGATTGCCGACCGTTCTCGGGAACGGTATTACGTCTCTTATGTTCGCTATGCCCGTTAAGTACATAACCATTCTCTCGAAGCCGAGACCGTACCCCGAATGGGTCGTTCCGCCGAATTTGCGGAGATTGATATACCAGTCGTAGTCCTCGGGTTTAAGTCCGAGTTCGTTCATTCTCGCAAGAAGAACGTCTACTCTTTCCTCCCTCTGACTTCCGCCGATGAGTTCGCCGATACCGGGTACGAGAAGATCCGCCGCCGCGACCGTCTTACCGTCGTCGTTCAGCCTCATATAGAACGCCTTTATCTCCTTCGGGTAATCGGTTAAGAACACGGGCTTTTTATAAACCTGTTCGGTGAGATATCTCTCGTGTTCGCTCTGAAGGTCGCAACCCCAGTATACGGGAAATTCGAACTTGTCCTTTACGGGTTCGAGTATTTTTATAGCCTCGGTATAAGGAAGCCTTACAAAGTCGTTCGAGGCGACGTTTTCGAGCCTTTCCAGAAGCCCTTTATCCACAAAGTCGTTCAGGAATTTCAGTTCGGACGGACAAGTTTTCGTAACGTGCCTTATTATGTGTTTTACCATCGCTTCGGCTACGTCCATATTGCCCGCGAGATCGCAAAAAGCCATTTCGGGTTCTATCATCCAGAATTCCGCGGCGTGTCTCGCCGTATTCGAGCGTTCGGCTCTGAAAGTCGGTCCGAAAGTATATACGTTTCCGAACGCCATCGCGTAAGCCTCTGCGGAAAGTTGTCCCGAGACCGTAAGGCTCGCCTGTTTTCCGAAGAAGTCCTGCGAATAATCGACCTTGCCGTTTTCCTTTTTCGGAACGTCTTTTAAGTCGAGCGTGGTTACCTGAAACATCGCTCCCGCGCCCTCGCAGTCGCTTCCCGTGATGAGTGGCGTATGAACGTAAACGAAGCCCTGCGAGTTGAAAAACTCGTGAATCGCGAAAGCGGCTTCGCTCCTTATGCGGAATACCGCGCCGAAAGTGTTAGTCCTCGGGCGAAGATAGGCGATTTCTCTCAGATATTCGAGAGAATGACGCTTCTTCTGCAGGGGATAATCGGGAGACGACGCCCCTTCAACCTTTACGTTTTCGGCTTTTATTTCAAACGGTTGTCTCGCCTCGGGAGTCAGAACGAGCGTACCCGTAACGATAAGGGACGCGCCTACGTTCTGACGGGCGATTTCGTCGTAGTTTTCTATTTTCTCGCGTTCAAAGACCACTTGAACGTTTTTAAAGCAACTGCCGTCGTTGAGTTCGATAAACCCGAACGCCTTGGAGTCTCTGAGCGTTTTGACCCAGCCCGCGACGACGACCTTCTTACCGCCGTATTTTTCGGAATCGGCAAAAATCTCTTTAAGATAAATTCTGTCCTGCATATACTTATCTCCGTAATATATAGTACAACAGATATATTTTAACATATAACGGCTTAAAAAACAACAAAATTAAAGCAAAAAAAACCGCCCTCGAAAAATTTTTCCGAGGGCGGCGACAAGATTTTTATCGAATCGGTTTGATATAGGTCTGACGGCGTTTGATTTCTTCGTGAGAAACCCATTTCCATTGCGCGAGTATGCCCGCATTATCCACGAGCATAGGATTGCACACCACGTCGGAAATGCGGTTTTTCATGATGTTTTTATGAATTTTCGTGATTATCATCGAATTTATTCCCGTGCTTCGGTACTCGGGCGCGACGCCTATAAGCGTAAGTTCGAGTCCCGTCGGCTTCGCTATTTCTCTGACAACCTGAAACAGACTTCTCAAAAAACTGCCTCTGTGCTTCGTAATCGCCTTGCCGATTGCGGGTATCGCCACGCCGAACGCAGCCACCTTGTCGGTTTTCGGATCTAAAAGACACGAAAAATAATCGGGATTTATAACGCTCGCGAATTGTTTTATGACGTTCTTTTTTACGTCGCCTTTCAGTTCGACGTAGCAGTCGAGTTCCTTGTACGCTTCGTTATAACAATCGAAAAATTTATCGCCGTAATTCTTTATCAGTTTTTTCAGAGACATCTTCTCCGAAAGTTCGATAAAGCCGTATTTTTTCTTGATAAATTCCGCCGCCTTATACACTTTCGGATCCAAAGTGGACGGGTCGAATCTATACTCCACCCATTCGCTTTCCTTTTCGTATCCGAGATTGTTCATAAACTCGGGATAGTAATCGTAGTTGTAATTCGTCGCGAAAGTCGCCCTGCTGTCGAAACCGTAAGTGAGCATTCCCTCTCTGTCGGTATCGTTAAAGCCCCACGGCCCGTGAAGAAACTCCATTCCTCTTTCTCTGCCGAAGTTTTCAACGGCGTTTAAAAGAGCCGAACACACTTCCTCGTCGTCGATAAAATCGAACCTTGAAAATCTGATTTTCTTCTCGTTGTATTTTCTGTTGCTCTCTTCGACGATTATCCCTGCGACTCTCCCTACGATTTTTCCGTTTTTGAGCGCGAGAAAACATTTCACTTCGCAGCCCTCTGCGGCGTAATTTTTCTCGGGGTTTTTGATATTCTTCTCGTCGGACACGAAACAAGGAACGTAATAATCGCAATTCTTATAGAGTTTTACGGGAAACTTCGCGAACTGCTTCATTTGCTTTCTTGTAGTCGCTTCGATAATTTTTACCATCGGTACCTCTGAATTTTTCGTTCTTCGGTATTATATCACTTTTCCTCTCGTTTAGCAAACGATTTTTACCCAAGGGTAATATTTGCAACCTCCGACCGCTCTGAAATTGGTTTTTACGACGTTTTTTGACGCGAAAACTTATTCCTCTTCTTTCGGAACTACCGCTTTTACAGGCTTTTCGTCTTTAAGCGACATAATGTAGTTTTCGTAATCGGTCTCGGTCATTCTTTTTACGGGGTGCTTTTTCTTTTTGCTCATAATAACTGTCCTCCTTGATAGCCACAGGTGATTGCGTTCGAACGCAATCACCTGTGGCTAAGACTATGATGAAATATGTTCAAAGTTATTGTGACCCTTAAAGCCCGGTTTTATACGGAGCGATATTGCCGCCGCAGTTATATTTGCCTCGCGGCAGGTGTTGAATGAAATCGTAGGGGACGGCGACTTTAAGGCGACGTCCCGTAAAACGAGAACAATATTACCTACGGCAGTTATATTTGCCTCGCGGCAAGTGTTGAATGAAATCGTAGGGGACGGCGCCCCCGACGTCCCGTAAAACGAGAACAATATTACCTACGGCAGTTATATTTGCCTCGCG
>SAMEA104315420__coassemble_581_pt1 | contig 21913 bp, 15 predicted proteins | sample SAMEA104315420__metabat2_high_PE_021 | metagenome-assembled genome bin SAMEA104315420 (sample SAMEA104315420) | gut metagenome | biome: Monkey gut; feature: monkey-associated habitat; material: faeces | place: China | collected 2013 | reverse complement strand
CCCCTCGTCCTGATTGATCCCGCCGCGTTTTTCAGTTCTCCCGACACTACGTCTATCGTTCTGAACGAATAACTCGTCGAAGTATCGTACTTGAAGTTTCTGAACATAAGTATCATAAGGTCGTTATCGATGTAAGCCTTTTTGTTATACTTCTTGACCTTTATATCGTTTTCCGCTCTCTTTTTAAACGCAGCGTCCGCATTGTCGGACAGTATGTCTATCGAACTCGTCGCCGTCGTTCCCTCGTAAACGGTCGTCGCGACGTACTCGATTTTGTCTCCGTTTATCCCCGGAGCCGTCGATTTTACCGTTCTTACCGATTTAATCGGCGTGAAGCCGTCGTTAAAGCCCGTAAACGTTGTAAACGTTTCGATGGTGTCGTTTTCAACCTTGGATTTTTTATCGCCCGAAACGTATTCGCCGCTCACGGTGAGTTTAGTCGTGTAAACGTAGTTCTTTCCGTCGTCAGACAAGGTAAGTTCGGTAACGTAAGACGAAGTTTTGTCGTCGGGCGTGAAAGTCAGCGCGCTTTCGTACTTGCTGCCGCCCCAATCTCCGTCTTTGCCCTCGACGGAAACGCCGTAAGTGAGTTTTTCGTTTATCGGAAGAAGATCTGCGTTCGATTCTTTATACCAGAACGCTCCCGCGTAAGTCGAGCCGATCGCTCCGCCTCCGCAACCCGTAAACGAGAATATCGCGAGCGTGAGCGCGACCGCTCCTAAAAATTTCTTTTTCATATATACCTCTTTTACTCATTCTAACACAATTTTTCCGAAAAGAAAAACAAATAATAAAAGATTTGCTAAATTTCACAATATAATTTGTTTTTTGCCTCTCCTTTATGATATAATCTTTATATGAAACTCTTTGTAACTGAAACTTATTATTCCTGCGTCGAAAAAGCGGCGGAGTACATAGCAAAAACGGGGGTTGGTATAGACAGCCCCGCGGTCGTGTTCTGCGAGGACAAACTCACCCTTTCGGCGGAATCGGCGATAGCGAAAGCGATGGGCGGAGGGGCGTTCGGCGCAGACGTAACCTCGCTCGGCAGATACGTCTCGAAACGCCTTAAAGACTCTTCCGCCCTCTCGAAAGAAGGCTCGGCGATAGTCGTGAAAAAGGTTCTTTCCGAGAATGCCGACAACTTAAAAACCCTTTCGAGACTTGCCTTTTCGCCCTCTTTCGCGTTTGAGACGAGCGAACTTATCGCGCAGTTGAAATCGGCGAAGATAACGCCTGAAATGCTGATAAATTCGGTGGACGGATGTCCCGAAAATATCCGCGCGAAGATACTCGACCTTGCCGTCGTTTTCAAAGGTTACGAGGACTTTTTGAAGAAAAAGGGGCTTACGGACCAAAGCGGAATACTCGGCAAAATGCCCGAACTTATAGAAAAGGACGAAAAACTCAGAAATTCGAGGGCGATAGTCGTCGGGTTTTCTTCCGTGACAAGGCAAAGCGCCGAAGCGATAAAAAAACTCGTCGAGGTCTGCCGCCAAGTGGACTTTTTCGCCGTGGACGGAGAGAACTTAAGCCTTTACTCGAACGAATTTTCGTCATTCGTATCCCGTACTTTCGGGCTTGAAAAAATACGTTTAAACGGCGGAGAATCGCTCGAACAAAAGGCTCTTCTAAACGGTCTTTTCGACCACGAACAGTTTACAAAAGTCGGTCTATATAGCGATAAACTCACTATTTACGAATCTCACAGCGTTCAGGAAGAAGCCGAATACGCAGCCTTAAACATAGTCAGGCTCGTCGAAAGCGGCAAATATAAATTCTCGGATATAGCGGTGGCGGTCGGCAATCTGCCCGAGAAGAGGCTTATGATAAAAAAGGCGTTCGGCGACTACGAGATACCCTGTTATCTCGACGAAAAAAGACCGCTCGGTTCGCACCCGATAGCGCGGCTGACGTTAAGCCTTTTGAAAAACTCGGCGAGGGGCGGCGATATAGGAGAGATTAAAAAAATCGTCTCTAATTGTCTGTTTATTTCGGACAGGGAAAAGTCGGACGAGTTCACGAGGCTGATTATCGGAAATTCGGTCACGGCGAAGTCGTTTTTAGACGAAAACTACTCGGTTTCTGACGATTTATTCCTCATAAACAAGCAAAACACGATTATTTATTTCCATAGAGGGCTGAAATACAAGGAAAAAGCCTCGGCGATAGTCAAAAAAATCAAGGCGTTTTACGAGGCTTGCGGAGTGGAACAGAACGCCGAGGATACGGCGAAAAAATTAGAGGAAGTCGGGGCGATGGAAGAACGGGCGTTTCTGCTTACCGCCCTCGGCAAAGCATACGCCGCCTTCGACGATATTGCGGAACTGCTCGGCGACGAAGTTATTTCCGTTACGGAATTTTCAAAACTGCTATCCGCGGCGTATAACGCGTGCGAAGTCGGTATAATTCCGCAGTACGGCGACGGCGTTTACGTTGCGGAACTAAGAGACTGCAAGCACGTTCGGCATAAAATACTATTCGCGTTCGGGCTGTCGGGCGAAATACCGTTCGTAAAGAGCGACACGGCGTTGCTACTCGACGGCGACATCGCCGAACTCGAATCGCTGTCGGTCTCGATAGAACCCAAAATCAGCGTGGTAAACCGCAGAGAAAAGGAAGCCACGAGAATCGCTCTCGCGACTTTCGAGGATAAACTGTTCGTTTCCTATTCCTTAATGACCCCGTCGGGCGGTCAGGCGGTGAGAAGCGAACTCGTAGACTATATCTCCGCGATTTTCGCCAAGAAAAACGGCGAGCCTTTAAAGGAATTCAATTCCCTTTCCGTGCGAAAGGCGAAAGAGAAAGCCGAAGGCGAACGCAGGGAGACGCTCGAAAGTCTCGGCTACGTCAAACTTCGCCCCGCGTTTTTGTCCCTCGTTAAAGATATGGATGATTTCAAAAACGGCGCAACGGACAATCTTTTCGCCGCGTCGGCGTTTATCGAGGCGTTAAAGGACTTCGACGAAGAATACAAGAAGTCTGCGGACAGACTCGTCGGCAAGGCGAACCGAGAACTTACGATACGCAAAAATCTGCCGACCGAAAACTATTTCGAGGACGGCAAGGTTTCGGCGAGCAAGATAGAGTGTTTCTACTCCTGCCCTTACAAGTGTTTCGTCAAATACTGCCTCGGGGTAAAAGATAAGTTGACGGGCGACGTCCGCGCGCTCGATTTCGGCAACGTTCTGCACGAAATAGCCGAGAAGTTCGTCGAGAAAACAAAAGGGGTCGAGGACGACGAAGAGGCTGAAAAAATTGCCGAAGAAGTGATAAAAACCGCCCTTTCCTCGCCCGATATTCAGAAATTCTCACGCCGCGGCGACTACGCTTACGCCTTAAAACTCACCGAAAAAGAGGGCAGAAAACTCTGCAAAAACATCTACGGGGAGTTGAAGGCTTCGTCGTTTAAACCCGTCGGTCAGGAGGTGTGGTTTTCCGACTGGTCGGAATACAAATCTCTGCCGCTTAAAACGAAAAAAGGCGTATACAAACTCTACGGCAAAGCCGACAGAGTGGACAAGTTCGGCAAATACGTCCGCATCATCGACTACAAAACGGGGAGCGCAAAGGACAAGACGAAAGAGGAAAAGTTCTACACGGGGCAGAACCTGCAACTGTATTTATATATGAACGCGTTCGTCCGCGGGGGCGACGAGCCTGCGGGGGCGTACTACTACGCCGTCAAGGACGATTTTAAAAAGCCCGACGACGACAAAGTCGTAATGTTCGGAAAAACAGTCTCGTCCGACGAGATTTTGGAGGCGACCGACCCGAATATAAAAACTACGGGCAAAAGCGACCTCATAAACGTTAAAACGGACAGTCGGAACGGCAAACTCACGGGCAGCGTGTGCGGCTCGGATACCATGAAAGGATATATGAAGTACGCGAAAATTCTCGCCGAAAACGCCGTGGGCGAAATTGCGGACGGCGTGATTATCGCTTCGCCCTACAAGGAGGCGTGCGATTACTGCGAGTACGGCGGTATTTGCGGAAGGGACGAAGAGACGGGCTTTAAAACCCGCAGCGTCGGCTCGGTGAAACCCGAAACGATAGTCGCGGCGGCGTTCGCCGAAGAAAACGGCAACGCGGACGGCAGGTCGGACGGCAATGCGGACGGGGCGAAAGACTCGGACGGGGCGAAAGGCGGCGATAAGACAAACGGAAACGAAGGGGGCGAGAACGATGGCTGATAAATATACGGAGTCGCAGAAAAAAGCGGTCGAAACGATTGACGGAAACGTACTCGTCTCCGCTTCGGCGGGAAGCGGCAAGACTTTCGTAATGATTGAAAGGCTTATAAAAATCATACTCGAAGGCAGGGCGAAAGTTTCGGAAATTCTCGCGGTGACATTCACCGAAGCAGCGGCTGCCGAAATGAAGCAAAAACTCGTGAACGCCCTCAGAAAGCAACTCTCCGTCGCCTCGGACAAAGCGAAAATCAGAGAGGCTTTAGACGAAACGCAGACGGCGAGCATATCGACCATTCACAAGTTCTGCGCCGACCTTTTAAGGGCGTACTTTTACGAAATCGGGCTTGACCCGACCTTTAAAATAGCCGACAAAACCGTCTCCGACGACCTTCGGGCAAGGGCTGCTGACAAAGTTTTCGAGGAAAACTACGAGAATGGAGACGAGGACTTTTTGTACCTCGTGAGGGTATTCCGATCGGGTAGAAGCGACGGCGAACTCAAAAAGATTTTAGGGCGGCTCGACGAGTTCGCCTGCTCGGAAAAAGACCCCGATTCGGTCGTCGGATTTTGGGGTGTAGAGCCGACCGAGGATGAGTTCAAAACCATCGAAAAAACGCTTATAGACGGGTTTATCGAAAGAGCGAACGTACTTCTCGGTCAGTCGGACGACCTCGAAAACTACCTTTCTTCGTCGCCGATAAAGAAAGTCGGAGACTATTTCGGGACCGTTCGGGCGGTACTCAAATCGGGTGTAAACGCAAAGACCGTACGGGAACTTTCGCTCGTCTGTCAAGAAAAACTCCCGACCGCCCCGAGCGTTAAAAAAGAACTCGAAGAGGAGAAAAAAGCGCTCGACGGATTCAAGGATAAACTAAAAAAACTGCTCGCCGATTTCGCCTCTTTATCCGATGACGAGGAAGAGTCGAAAAAGGATTTTTTATCGACGGGGAGAACGGTAAAGGCTATTTCAAAACTGCTTTTATCTTATCGTAAAAAATACGCCGAGTTAAAAGCCGAAGAAGCCTGCGTGGACTTTTCCGACCTCGAACATCTCGCCTACAAACTGCTTACGACCTCGCCCGACGTTTTACAGTCGGTCAGAAACAAGTATAAATATGCGTTTTGCGACGAATATCAGGACGTAAACGGCGTTCAGGAAGCGATTTTATCCTTAGTTGCTCCCGACAGGCTGTTTATGGTCGGCGACGTTAAACAATGTATTTACGCGTTTCGAGGTTGTAACCCCGAGATTTTCGCGGGCAAGTTCGCCGAATATTCCGAAAAGGGCGGCAACGCCATAGTTTTAGCCGAAAATTTCCGTTCGACGGAGGGCGTTTTGTCGGCGGTCAACAACGTATTTTCCTCGACTATGACGAAGAAAAACAGCGGCGTCGATTACGCCGCCGAGCCTATGAAATTCGGAAATTTGTACCCGAAAAACACGGGCGAGACGATAATGAACGTAATCGTCGGCGAAAAGGAGAAAAAAGAGGGTCCGTCGGGGGTTTACGACCTCGTGAAAGACGCGACCGAAACCGAAGAAAAGGACTCTTTTTACGAGGGAATTTTGGTCGGAAAGATTATAGAAGAAGAGTTGGGAAAGGAGATTTTCGACCTTAAACTCGGCAAATACAGGCAGGTCGAGCCGAGCGATATAGCCGTTCTTTTAAGGGATTCGAGGACGTTTTCGGGCGACGTCATAAAGACTTTGACGAGGCTCAATATCCCCGTCACGTCGTCGGCGAAAAACTCGATTGTAGGCTATCCCGAGATAAAACTTCTCGTGGACGTGCTGTCGCTCATAGATTTTTACGCGGACGACGCTCCCCTCGTGGCGGTACTTAAAAGTTCGATAGGGGGTTTAGACGAAGAGGAACTTGCAAAAATAAGAGAGTTCGGCAAAAAATTGAAGTCCGACGAGGATGGGAAAAGAAACTCGCCCGCCTCGTTCGAGGAATGCGTGCGGCATTATGTCGAAAGCGGCGACGACCCGATTGTAAAAAAGAAACTTGCGGACTTTGACGAATATTTCAAAAAGATTCGACTTCTCTCCGAGTTCACGGGCGCGGGCGACCTTTTAAACAAGATAATAAAGGACAAGGGTTTAGACCTCGAAATCGCTTCGGAAGGTCTCGGAAGGCTTAAACTCGACAGGGTCGAAAGGTTTGTTCAGGAGAGCGAATCGGGCGGCGAAAAACTGAGCGTTAAGGACTTTTTAAAGCGGATAATCGACCTCGGCGAGGACTTTTCGCTGATTTCGGCGGACGGTGGCAACTCGGTAAAGGTGATGAGTATGCACGCCTCTAAAGGGCTTGAATTTCCGATCGTCATAGTCGCGGGGCTTGGCAGACAGTTCAACGCAATCGACGAAAGGGAGACCTTGTTGACGTCGAGAAAGTACGGACTTGCCCCCTACGCCTACGACGAAGAAAATATGCTCAAAAAGCCGACTATAAAGAGGTCGCTTTTAAAACTCGAAAAGAGAAAGGATGCGGCGAGAGAGGAACTAAGGCTTTTATACGTTGCGATGACGAGGGCGCAAAGTAGATTGCATTTGGTGTCGTCTGCGGCTCTGCCTTCGGTCAGAACGGGCGAAACCGCCCTTGCGGCGAGGAAATTTGCCGACTTTTTCTCGGAAAACGATATGGAAACGAGGTATATCGACCGCTCGGAACTCGATTACGAAGCGAAAAAAGAACAAGTCGGGAGCGTTCTCGTCGGCGAGTACTCAGAGTCGTTGAAAAAGATGATTTCAAACAACTTAAAGTACGTTTATCCAAACTTGGCAGACTGCTTTTTGCCCCTTAAACGCACGGTAACGGAGATAGCCGAAAACGCGTATTTTGAAGAGACTAAAAAGGATTCGGATGAAGAAAAAGGGTACGACAGCGAGGATCTGTATTTTTCAGACGAAGACTACGTTTTCACCGATTACAGGCTGAGAGGAATTGCCTATCACAGATTTTTGGAATTGTGGGATTTTGACGACAAAAACGTCGATAACGAACTTATGCGGCAACTTGTCTCGGGTGATCTGACCGAAGAACAGGCGAAACTATTAGATAAAAACACGCTTAAAAAGATAGTTTCTCTGCCCGTATTCGGCGAAACGAAGGGGTATAAAACGTACAGAGAACAGGCGTTCGAGGCGTTTTTTAACGCCGACGAAATAGGTTACGAAGGTACTAAAACGGAAGTGTTGGTTCAAGGCGTTATCGACCTTCTGGCAGTAAAAGGCGACGAGGCGATAATCATAGACTACAAGGCGTCTAAAAGAGACGCGGAAACGCTTTTAAAAAAGTACGGAACGCAGTTATCGCTATATAAAAAGGCGGTAGAAAAGTCGTTGAAGTTAAAAGTTAAGAAGTGTATGCTGCTGAACGTTTTTACGGGCGAAACGATAGAGATATGCTCGATAAAATCGTCGAGATAGAAAAGGACGTGGCTTTAAAATACGGAATAAAAGTATGCGACGTGTACTCGGCGTGGAAGAAATTAAAGGACAACCGCGTCGATACTACGGGACTGCTCGCAAACGGACTGAATCATCCGATTCGAGAGGCGCACGATTACATAGCGATAAAGATTATCGAAACAATATTTGAAATCAAATAAAGGAGAAAAAGGAATGCTTATAAAACCTGATAGCAAGATAATATTGATGGGAGACAGCGTCACCGACGCGGGCAGGGTAAGACCTTGCGGAGAGGGGATAGCGGACGGGTTCGGCGTCGGATACGCGAATATGGTAGACGTAATGTTGAACGCCGATTATCCCGAACTAAACGTAAGGTGTGTAAATATGGGGGTATCGGGCAACACCACGCAGTCGCTCGTTGAACGTTGGGACGATGACGTTACTTCGATGAAGCCCGATTTTGTAACGCTTATGATAGGAGTGAACGACGTCTGGCGTCAGTTTGACAGTCCGATGCGTCCCGACTGGGCGGTTTTCCCCAAAGAATACGAGAAAAACCTGAACGTAATAGCGGATAAAACAACCGTTCCGATGTTGTGGATAACCCCCTTCTTTATCGAACCTAACAGACAGGATTTAATGAGGAAAAGAGTGGATGAGTACCGCGGGATATTTAAATCCGTTGCGAAAGAAAGAGGTTATAACGTGGTAGACGTTCAGGAAATATTCGACGAGTATTTGCAAAAACGCTATTCGGCGTATCTGAGCTGGGATAGAGTACACCCCGGTCGGATAGGCGGGTATTTAATCGCGAAAGCGGTAGTAAAAGCCTTGATCGGGCGGTCGTTATAATCCTGATTTTTTCGTTTATCAAAAATAAAAATTATGCAACTGTTTTATGGAGGCGAATGTGTTCGCATTTGTCTGAAAAACACCGATAAATACGTCGCGACGGCAGTCGGCGACCTTATAAACGACTTCGAAAGGGTAAGCAGTTTTTGCGTTCGTCCCGAAATAGTTTCGGTTTGGCGGTAAATAGCCTTCATTTCTGAAAAGGACGAGAGAATATCAAATGCTTCTCGCTTTCCCCTTTGGGGTGGATTTCCTCGTTTCGTCGGGAGAGCATACCCCGAAGGAGAAGGCGAGAATTTCAATAAAAAAGGTCACATTCTTATCTTTTCCGGATAATAAATGTGACCTTTTTTGTGTTTTTTACAGCCTCTTTATATTTCGATATGTACGCCTATAAGTTGATTATTCAACTGTTTTGCTTATAATCAAACGCAATAAATCGTTATAAATTATTGAAAATATCCGCGCCGAAACGGGCAAGCGAATCGTCCTCTTCGCCCGTGCCGCCGCTTACTCCCAAGCCGCCGACAAGAATTCCGTTTCTGTAAAGCGGTACGCCTCCGCCTATCGTCATTACTTTGTCAAGGTTTTGCAAACCGTGGAAAGTCTGACCCGATTTCACGAGATCGTTGAGTTTTAAAGTCGGCATTTTTAACGCCACCGCCGTGTACGCCTTTTTTACCGCAACGTCGAAACTGATTAAAAACGCCCCGTCCATAACGTGTACCGCTATGGGGTTGCCCTGTTCGTTGCAAACGCAAATCACCGCTTTTTTGCCCCGATTTCTACTTTCTTCTTCAACTTTTTCTATAATTTTTTTCGCCGTTTCGAGCGACAAAACCCTTTGTTCCATAATTCTTTTTACTACCTCGGCTACTATTCCGCTTTCTTCCGTCGGGTCGGGAGTTTTGCCGCCCGACTTGTCGGAAGTTTCGGTATTTACCATAGCCGCGTTCGCGGCGTTGTTATTCTCGCCGTCGAGCCTTATCGTAAGCGAACGCAGATAGTCGGACAGTCTGTTGAGGTATTTTATCGTGTCTTTCGACACAGCAAAACGCTCGTTCGTCCTTACCGCCTCGCGTTCGGCTCGTCTTGCGATTGCCCTTGCGATATTTGCTTTGCAAGCAACTTCGGTTTTCGGGGCGTAGTCGCTTTTTCCGACACGATTTATACGCTCTTCGAGGTACGAAACGTCTTTTTCGGCAACGGAAAAGGAAGCGTTCCGAGGGGAATATACCCCGTCCGAAATACGCTTCAAAGTCTCGAGAATTTTGTCCGTTTCAAGCGTTAAGTTGCCGCCGAGTGCCGATTTATAAGAATAAATAGCCGCCGACAGTTCGTCCAACGCCCCTAAAAACGCAAATCTCGGGTCGCTTTTGGATATTTTCAGTTCCGAAGAAAGGGTAGACTTTCCGTCGTCGCCTTTCCCGACCTTTTCGTTTATCATCCGCCGATTTGTCCTTTAAGTCCGAATGAGTTTACCGCCTCTAAAAGTTCGTTCATAGTCTCTTTCGAGGGCGGTTCTATGCCCGTTAAGGCGTACTCTCTCGAAAGCCCTTTGTATTTGTCCGTTCCTATCCTGTGATAGGGTAAAATGTGCATTTCTGTCACGCCTTTAAGTCCGCTCGCAAACCTCGCGATATCCGAAATTTCCTCTTTCGTCGCGTTGAAAGTGGGTATAACGGGCGTGCGGATAATAAGTTTAACCATGCCCGACTCGGCGATTTTTTTTGCGTTTTCGAGTATTTTCTCGTTGGAAACGCCCGTAAATTCCTTGTGTTTCGCCGAATTTATATGCTTTATGTCCATAAGGTATGTATCGAGGTACGGCAAGTATTTTTCAATGACCGAAAAGTCTGCGTAGCCCGTCGATTCCATAGCCGTATTTATTCCCCTGTCTTTTGCCGCCCGAAGCAGGGCGACCGCAAATTCGGGTTGGGTGAGCGATTCGCCGCCCGAAAGGGTAAGTCCGCCCCCCGAACGCCTGTAATAAATTCGGTCTCTTTCGATCGTCTCCATTACTTCCGCGACCGTCACGTCCTCGCCGACCGTCTTTTCAACGCCGCCGAGAGTCATTTTTTCGATTGCGTAACGTTGCCCCTCGGGGTTACAACACCATTTGCAACGCAGAGGACAGCCTTTTAAGAACACGATAGTCCTTATTCCCGGTCCGTCGTGGACCGAAAATCGCTGAATATCGAATATTCTGCCCGTTGTTTCGAGGTAACTTTCCATTAAAAGCCCCCTTGCTCGGTACGGTTTATAATGTCTTCCTGCAACGAGCGGGAAAGAGTCGTGAAGAGCGCGGAGTATCCTGCTACTCTGACTACGAGTCCCTTGTAATTTTCGGGGTGTTTCTGCGCGTCGCGGAGCGTTTCTCTGCTGACTACGTTGAACTGCATGTGACTGCCCTTTCTGTCGAAATATCCCTGAACGAGCGACACGAAGTTTTCAAGCCCGTTCCTGCCCGCAAGAGCGGTCGGGTGGAATTTCATATTATATAAAGTGCCGTTCGAGGCGATGAAGTGGTCGAGCGTCGATACCGAGTTGCAAGCGGCGGTCGGACCTTTGACGTCCCTGCCTGCCGCGGGCGAAACGCCGTCCGCAACGGGAGTATACGCAAGTCTGCCGTCGGGAGTCGCTCCCGTCTGCGCGCCGAGCGGAACGTTAGCCGAAACGGGATAAAGTCCCGCTTGGAACCTGCCCCCTCTCGGGTTTGTAAACGTTTCGAGTTTTTTGGTGTAAACGTAGGCGACGTCTCTCGCGAATTCGTCGATATCAGAGACGTCGTTACCATATTTCGGAAGCGCGCGGATATCGTTTAAAAGCGTTTTATATCTTGCTTTGTCGCTCTCGGAACACGGGTTTGTCCTGACCGTTTCGTATATTTTCTTTACGTCGTCCTCGGTAAGGTTTTTACCTTCCGCGGCAAGTTTTTTGCATACCGTGAGGGTGAGTTTTTCGGCGTTCTGAGCGTCCAAATCTTCCCCGTAGTTGTTGTCCAAAGCCTCTTTTATGAACGAAAGAGTGTATTTGCCGTCCTCGAAAACGAGTTTTTTAACCGCCCACATTGCGTCCGCCATATTCGCGATGCCGAAGCCTTGCGGACCCGTGAAGTTGTATACCGCGCCGCCCTCCTGCACGCTTTTGCCTCTCTTCACGCAGTCCTCTATCATCGACGAGAGGAACGGAAGGGGGCAACGTTCGGCGTGAGCCACGTCGATGGCGTTGTCGGCGTTGACGAGAAGGGATACGAAATAGTCCGACTGCGATTTATACGCGTCGTAAAATTCCTCGAAAGTATCGAACTCGGAGACGTCGCCCGTCTGCGGTCCGACCTTTTCGCCGTCCTCCACGCCGTTTTTGAATACCATTTCGAGCGGACGAACCATATTGAAGAACGCGGCGTCGTGCCAGCCGTCCGTCTTGCCCGATTTCTGCGGTTCGACGCAACCGATTATATTGTAGTCCCTCGCGTCCTCCAAGGTGAGACCTCTCGACATAAGCGAGGGGATAATTACTTCGTCGTTATAGTATGCGGGGAAGCCGATGCCCGTGCGGGTGAGTTCGGCGGCTCTTATCAGAAATTCGTGCGGCGAGCCGTTCCATACTCTGACCGAGAATGACGGTTGCGGCAAAAATACGTGTTCCGTGGCGGTAATCGTCATAAACGAAAGGTCGTTCGTCGCGTCCTCGCCCCTCGCGTTCTGACCTCCCGCGATAAGATTCTGGAAAAGGCTGTAACCCGCAAACCCTTCAGCCGAAACTTCGTCTCTGCATTTGTTGAGGTCGTTGAGTTTTACCCATATACAGTCGATATATTCCTGCGCGGTCTCCCTCGTCATACCCTCGTTTCTCGATTTTTCGTAGAACGGGTACATATACTGGTCGAATCTTCCGGGGGAAATGGAGTGTCCGCTCGACTCCACCTGAAGAAGCATCTGAACGAACCAGAAACTCTGACACGCCTCGTAGAAGTTTCTCGCTCCGTATTCGGGAACGCGATCGCAGTTCTCGGCGATTTTTAAAAGTTCGGCTTTTCTCTTCGGGTCGGACTCGTTTTTCGCCATATCTTCGGCGAGACGGGCGTACCTTTTCGCATAGCGGATAACCGCTTTGAGCGAAATGAGGACGGCTTCCAAAAAGGCGTGTTTTTTGCAGTAATTGCCGTCGGAAACCTTCATCGACGCAAGTTCGTCTTTAACCTCTTCGATATATTTCGAGTACCCGTAGGTTAAAACCTTGCCGTAATCGACGGTAACGTGACCGATACCGTTGTAGAAGTAGTTGCCGGGGGTGAACATGTTGTGCTTCATTGCGGTGAGCGTTTCGGGCGACATATAAGAAGTCGCGAGTTCGCTCGTCGTCTTGCCCTTCCAATACTTGTACACTTCGTGAAGAGTTTTTTTGGTCTCCTCGGATATGTAGAAGGGATCGGCGGTACGAGTCGCTACCGTGTCGAACTCGTTTTCGAGCCACTCGAACGAAAATTCGGGGAAAGTCTGACAACTTCTCGGTCTTTTCGTCGCCGAGCCGACTATGAGTTCGTCGTCTCTTATCGTTATGGGAATTTTGTCAAGGATATTCTCGAAAGCCTTGGCTCTGCGGAGAATAATCGGCTCGCCCTCCGTCTGCATATAAGACTCGGTTAAAAGGACGGCTCTGTCCGCTTCGATTTGCGGCATTTCCTTGAATAAATCGGCTTTGAGTTTGTCGATTCTCGGTGATTTTGAAACTTTTTCAGAATAAAATTTCGCCATTTTCTTTTCCTTTTCGTTGTTTTTTCCGTATCTTTTTGTGTTCCGTGCTTGTGCTGCGTGTTTTGTGTTTTTGTCGCCTCGGCGATCTTTTCCGACCTTTGAGGGCGGACAGTTTTCAGCCGTCAGGCTACCTTATGACAATAGTATAATACACGAGTTGTAAGTTGTCAATAGTTTTTTTGTTTTTTGTTGTTTTTTCACAAAAAATTTATGAGGGTGACAGGTTGCTGTTTTGTAGTAAAAGTCGTAAAAAGCCCGAAAAAGGGGTATAAAACACATAAAAATCGATTTCTCGGGTAAATTTAACGCGCTTTTGGAAAAACGAGAAGTTTATAACAAAACCACAAGAAAGCAAGCAAAACAACATAATAAAATAAAAAGAACAATCAAAAGCCCCGAGTCCTGTCGGGGTTTTGATATAAAAAAGAAATGTGAATAAAAAGAAAAAGCGAGCCTATAAGTCGATTATCGGGCAATATTTTCTAATTGCCTAGCCACAGGCGTTTTGGCGGGTTCTAACGCAATCGTCTGTGGCTAAGGTTCGGAACATTCGCTTAGCCGAGTGAGATTCGAAGATAAGACGACGAACCGACGGCTATTTCCGAATCAGTCTTATAAATTCGTCTAAAAGCGCGCCGACTTCCGACGGTTCGGCGTTTTCGAGTTTGTCGCAAAGCGACGCGGCTTTGTTTTCGTCGTTACGGTATTTTTCTCTTTTCATAATAATCGTAATATGTCGCAAAGCGTAAGTATTATGTGTTCTCAGTCGATAAAAATTCCGACAGGGGTCGTAGGGGCTTTTATCGGTTATAATGAAAATCGTCGATATTCGACATTATCTCTCTGTTTTATCGCATTTTATGCGGTTCTTTCGATTTATTTTTACTATTTTTTGTGGTAAAATGTAGAAGAACGAGGGAAAATGAGAATCGACCCCGGTTCAAAAACAAAAAGGAGAAAGACTATGGACAAACACGGAATAGTCATACTTGCGGATAACCCGAAGAAAGCCGACGAAATCTCGGCGGCTTTTGAAAAAAGCGGTCGATTTACAATTTTGGGAAAAACTTCAGACGGAGAAGAGGGAGTGGGTTTAATACTTAAAACGGAGGCGGAGTACGCGGTCGTCGACCTTATTTTATCGGGTCTCGACGGACTCGGGGTCTTGGACAGACTGTCCGCTTACGGGTCGAAAACGAAGATTATCGTATACACTTCGCTTTCGAGCGAAGAGGTCGTAGAAACCTGTATTTCAAAGGGCGCGGCGTTCTACGTCGCTAAGCCATGCCCGACGGAAACGCTTGTTAATCGTGTTATAGACCTGTTTTTGAACGGCAATCGCGAAAATTTACCGAGCGGAACGCGTATTGCGAAAACGACGTCGTTAGACGAGAGAATCAGTAAAATATTCATATCCGTAGGAATTCCTCCGCACATAAAGGGCTACGGTTATTTAAGAGAGGGAATAAAACTTGCGGTGGATAATCCCGACGTTATCAACAACATAACGAAGAAACTCTATCCGATGATAGGCGAGAAATACGCGACCACGCCGAGCAAGGTGGAAAGGGCGATAAGACACGCGATAGAAGTCGCATGGGCGAGAGGAAGAATAGGAAACATAAACGACTTGTTCGGAGTGCAGACCTATCTTTCGGGCGAGAAGCCGACGAACGGCGAGTTCATCGCGCTTATAGCCGACAAGATGCTTCTCGAAGGCGCGTGATTTCTCGAAAACAACGAAACCTTACGAAAAGGGGGTGAAAAATAGGACGACTGAATCGATTTTCGGGCGTCTTATTTTTTTGATATATTCATACTTATCGCTTTACAGGTCGCCTTTTTCTAAAAAGCGAGTATTTTTAAATAAAATGCCATACCGTCAACCATTTTTATAATCTTGTCGATCTTATAATCTCTTTTTCTTTCGGAGACGAAAAAAACTTGATTTTTGTCGGACGGAAGTATATAATCAAGTATATAAAAAGTGTATTTTTTAAAACGCAATCGCTTACGGCTACGGTATAACGCGATAAAAATATTTATAAAAAAGGAGGTTTTTATATGTGGGAAATAGTTCTCGACAGTCTTTTAGACTGCCTTAAAATGCTTCCTTTTATATTTTTGACTTACGTCGTCATCGAACTTATCGAACGAAAAGCGACTTTTGCGAAAAACGGTCGCTTTTTGACGGGGAAATTCGCCCCTGTTTTCGGGTCGCTCGCAGGCGCGTTCCCGAGTTGCGGCGTTTCGGTAATGTCCGCCAAACTATACGATAAAAAACTTATCGGCGCGGGAACTTTGCTTGCCGTTTTCGTCGCGACGAGCGACGAGGCGTTCTCGATTCTGATAGCGAGCGACAAAAGGCTCGCTCTTATCCCCTTAATCCTGTTCAAGATTCTTTACGGACTGATTGTCGGGCTTGTCGCAAACGCGATATTTTTCAGACGCCCCGTGGAGGAGGACGAAAACTTCGAGCATGAGGACGTCTGCGCCCATTGTCACGACCATGTAGAAAAAGAGGGCGGCAAGGTAAAACTCGCGTTGGAAAGATACCTTCTCGTGCCGCTTATACACTCTTTGCAGACTTTCGCCTACGTTTTCGTCGTTACTTTGATATTCGGCGCGCTTTTCGCCGAAGGCGGCTTAATCGGCGCGGACAACCTTTCCGCATTTCTCGAAAAATCGAAGTACTTTTCCCCGTTTTTAACCGCTCTCGTGGGGCTTATTCCCAACTGCGCCTCGTCGGCGGTGATTACTTCGGCATATTTAAGCGGCGCGATTTCGTTCGGGGCGATGACCGCGGGGCTTGTCTCCAACGCGGGCGTGGGTCTCGCCGTTCTCTTCAAAAACACGAAAGAGATTAAACGCAACCTTATCCTTGTCGGAGTTTTGTACGCTCTCGGCGTGCTCGCGGGCTTTATCGTTTCGCTTATCGTTGCGGCAACGGGTGTTACGCTATGAAGTGGTACGAGTATATTTTGGACTGGATAACGAGAAAAGCCGTCGGACTTACCGTGTTTCTTGTTTTCGCGATTATCGGTGCGGGGCTGTTTTTCCTTATAATAAAAGCCGTTCTTTCCGCGAAGTTCAAAAAACGCGAGACGAAGCCGAAAATCGACTGCTCGGAGATAATTTCTCAGACGATAGAAAATTACGACTACGTTATGAAAAACGGCGGGAACGAAACGGTTGACGAAAGCGGCGAAAAGGATAAAAGCGAAATTTTCAAAAGGGTTCTGAAAGCCTTTCTGAGCGGTATGAAGTACTCGCTCGAAAAGATTTCGGACGCCTATTACGACGAAAAAGTCAAGCGTTACGAACTCTTTAAAATAAAGGGGTATCTTCCCGACGGGATAAAAATTCCGCTCGATTTCAACATTACGGAACTGCTCGATTTTACCGAGCAGACGGTGAACACTTTGCAGGCGACGGTCGAGAACGTGTTGAACGCTTCTTATATAAAGTACCCCTATAAGTTGATTAAAGGCAGATTTTTTAAAGATTGCGTAGATAAACCGACCGAAAATCTTGAAGATTTAAAGTTCTCTCTGGTCTTGGAAAGGCTCGAAATCGCGAACGTCGAAAAGAAAGAAAAAAACAGAATAATCAGGTGGGTTTTAGGGACGAGACCCGCCGAGTATTTAAAAGAAAAAGCCGTTCGGTTTTTCGTTTTCAGAATATGCGGCAAATATGTGAAACTCGCCCTCGTCGGAATTTCCGACGACTACAATCTGCTGTGTTGCGGCTTCGAGAAAAAGGAAAGAGGTTACGTCGGACAGTTGCCGACGGACAAAGGAGAAGTTGCTACGGACGTATTGCTTCTGCCGGAGCAGTCGGAATTATCCGAATTACCCGAATTACCCGAATTATCCGATTTGCCCGAAACAACCGATTTATCCGAAACGGACGGAACGACAGACCCGACCGACCGTATCGGCGAGAACTTTGACGAGGACGACGAAGAAATCGGAGACGAAGAATTTTTTCTCGGCGATAATTCCGACGAAGAGGAGGGCGCGAGATGATTTGGCTTGTTTTCTCTGCGATAGGCGGACTGTTGTTCGGAGCGGTCGTTGCCGTCTCGCTAACGGTGTTCGGAATTAAGAAAAAAATTACGCAAAAGAGCGTTACTGACTATTCGGGAACGGTCGGCGAGGAGCATAAGCAGGAAGTCGAGGCGTTGATTGCCGAGTATACCGCGAGGTACAATAAAAACGCGAAAGGTATGATTGTCAGAAAAACGCTTGGTCTTAAACGCAGAAAAAAGAGAACGTCCGAAACCGAGAAGGGCGAAAAGAGCAAGTCGGTCGATTATATGGGGCTTATAAACGAAGTCGCGAAGATTTTCAGACCGTCGGCGTACAAGCCGTTTTTAGACCTGTCGGAAAAACAGATATTTGCGTTTTCGCGTGAAATAATATCGAAGGTCAGGGCAATGCTCGACGCGTCGGGGCTTGAAATAGTGAAAACCATACCCGTATCGACGGTACTCGGCGCGACCAATTTATCGCAGGCGATAATGAAGCACGGAGCGGTGAAAGAAGTTGCGAAGGCGTTCGGGAAATGCAAAAAAGTAGTCGGGTACATAGGACTTGCGAATCCGGTGAGATATATCAAAAATTATCTCAACGCGGTATTTATCTGCGGCGCGATAAAAAGCGTAATGCGTTGTACTATAAGGGTTGTGGCGACAGAGACGGCGAATCTCTTCTCCGCGCCCGAACAGGCTTAGCCGACGGTTCGCATGAGTTAAGCGAGGCTTTAAAAAGAGATTGTAAAAAACAAAAAAGGGACGGAGCATTAAAGCCCGTCCCTTAAAAATTCTTGACATTTTAAAAATTATCGTTCCGAAAAAAAAGGCGGTCGCAAGTTGCAAAAAGAGCAACTTGCGACCGCTAATATTCTATAACCGCAAAATTATATCTAATCGTATTCGGGGCGGCGACCTATCAGTCTTTTCTCGCTATGACCGAAATATCGAGTTCAACGCCGAGTTTGCCGTCGTTGCCCTTTTCTACCGTCACTTTGCCGCTTTCGTCTTTGATTACCTTTCTGTATTTGCCGCCCGTGATAAGTCCGCAAATATCGAAGCTGTATTTTTCTCTGTCGATAAGATAAGGCTTGACCGCTTCCGCTTCTTCGCCTTCGATATATCCGATGTGGTGCAGGGCTTTCATATCCCAATCGTAAATATACACCTTAACTTTGTCGCCGTCTAAAAGAAGACCCGTACGCTTGAACTCCTGCTCGGCGTATTCGTAAACGGTGTCGTTCTCGTACTCTTCTTTAATCTCGCTCATTTTAAGTCCGTCGTATTTGTCGATGTATCCAAGTTTTACGCCCTGCTTAATCTCTTCGTCGAGAATTTTTTTAACCTTTATCCCTTCTTCGTTGTTCTTGTCCGTGCCGATAACCGTCGCGGTTTCGTTGAACAGAATTTCGTTGGGTCTGTAAATGAGTTTTCTGCCTCTCTTTACGCAGATTCCCGACAGAATTTCTTCGAGATTGCTCGGCGCGGTCAGTTTAAACGTCTCTTTTTCGGCGGGTTTTTCTTCCGCAGCCGCTTCCGCCTTTTCTTCCGCTTCTTCGGCAGCCTCTTCCGCTTCCTCGGATGCCTCGACTTCTTCGGTCGGCTCTTCCGCGGGTTCTTCCGCGAGTTCTTCCGTAGCCGTTACCGCCAATTCCTCGGCTTTTTCCGCTTCGGTCGGCTCTTCCGCTACTTCTTCGACAGCCTCTACCTCTTCTGTCGTTTCGGTATTTTCGGTTTCGGGTTCGACGGCTTCCGCGACTTCTTCGATAGCGTTAGCCTCTTCTTCCTCTTCGGTGGTCGGGGCGGGTTCGGTAATTTTGCCTACTTCCTCGATTACTTCGGGTTCGTTCGTTCCCGCGACTTCGACTTCTTCGACAACCTCGGGTTCGATTTCTTCGGGTTTAAGAGCCTCTTGTACTTCGGCTTCCTCTTCTTCGGCTTTCTCCGCAAGGGCGGCTACTTCGTCGAGACTTCCGTCAAGACTGCCTTCCTCTTCTAAAATGACGTCGGATTCTTCTTCGGCGTATTCGAGCGGAACTTCCTCCACGTCCTCGACTTCGGTGGTCGTCTCGGTCTCTTCCTCGGGTTCGACCGCCTCGGCGACTTCTTCGATAGCGTTAGTCTCTTCTTCCTCTTCGGTCGTTTTTTCGGGTTCGGTAATTTTGCCTACTTCCTCGATCGCTTCGGGTTCGTCCGTTCCCGCGACTTCGACTTCTTCGACAGCCTCGGGTTCTTCCTCCGCGACCTCTTCTGCGGTTTCAGCCGCTTCGGCGGTCTCAGCCTCATCGGCAGGTTCGGTTTCTTCCGCGTCTTCTTCCGTCTCAACGATTTCCTCGCTCTCTTCGGTTATAACCTCCGCTTCCTCTCCGCTTGCCGCGTTTTGCGCGTTTTTATCGTAATATCTTACCTTGGCAAGCCTGTTGCCGGCTCTCTTTTTTAATCTACGCATATTTCTTCTCCCTATTTTGAGTATAACTCAGTATACATTATTTGAACGCCGTTTGTCAATAATAGTTTTTGCGCCTCGGCAAATTCATTTACTTTTCAAAAAGTATCTATTTTGCGGAATACTTCTCTTTTTGTACCTTTATCAGTTCTTCGTCCGAAAAATAGTTGATTTTCATAGCGTTTTTGACTTCGCTCAAAGTCTCCGCCGCCGCCTTTTCGGCTTTCTCGCTTCCGCGTTTCAAAATTTCGTACACGGCGGGAATATCCGCTTCGTATACCTTTCTTCTCGCCCTTATGGGTTCGAGTATTGACTGCAAAACCTCGTTTAAAAATCTCTTGACTTTCATATCGCCGAGTCCGCCCCTTTGGTAATGGGCTTTGAGTTCGTCGAGATCGGCGTAATCGGGGAGAAACGCTTTGAAATGTTCGTCCGTCGCGAACGCGTCGAGGTAGGTAAACACGGCGTTACCCTCTAAGTTTCCGGGGTCGGAAACCTTGATGTGGTTCGGGTCGGTATACATACTCATAACCTTCGTCTTTACTTCCTCGGGGGTATCGGAGAGATAAATACAGTTGCCGAGCGACTTGCTCATCTTCGCTTTGCCGTCCGTGCCGGGAAGCCTTAAACATGCCTTTCTCGACGGCAATACAGCCTCGGGTTCGACGAGAGTTTCGCCGTAAACCGAGTTGAATTTGCGGACGATTTCCTTGGTCTGTTCTATCATCGGCAGTTGATCCTCGCCTACGGGAACGATATTCGCCTTGAACGCCGTTATGTCCGCCGCCTGACTTATCGGGTAAGTGAAGAAGCCGACGGGAATACTCGTCTCGAAATTACGCATCTGAATTTCGCTCTTTACCGTCGGATTTCTCTGAAGTCTCGACACGGTTACAAGGTTCATATAGTAAAAACTGAGTTCGCAAAGTTCGGGAACCTGCGACTGTATGAACAGATTTACCTTGTTCGGGTCAAGTCCGCAAGAGAGGTAGTCGAGAGCGACCTCTATTATGTTCTGCCTTACCTTTTCGGGGTTTTCGGCGTTGTCGGTGAGGGCCTGCGCGTCGGCTATCATAACGTACATATCGTCGAAATCGCCGCCGTTTTGCAGTTTTACTCTCTCCGAGAGCGAGCCGACGTAATGCCCGACGTGAAGTCTGCCCGTCGGACGGTCGCCCGTTAAAATTATCTTCTTTGCGGTCTTTTTAGTATTTTTGTTCATTGTTTCTCCCGAGCCGCTCCCGATTTTACAGGTTTTCGGCTATTTCGATTATTTTTCTGAATCTGTGATTGAGACAACTCTTGGTTATTCCGAGTTCGTCCGCAATCTCGTTTAACGTGTTTTTTTTGAATTTCAGCCTCGCTTCCGCGACTTGTCTCAGCCCCTCGGGCAGACTTTTAAGCCCTATCGTCTCTTCGATTTTGTCTATCGCCCGAATCTGCTTCACCGAAGCGTCCATCTGTTTGACCATATTCGACATTTCGCAGTTGATTTTCCTGTTCATATCGTTGTTCATATCTTTTTCGACGGCAATCTCCGAAACCGTCAGCACGGCTTTGGTCGCCCCGATAAAGGCGAGCAGGTCGGATATTTCGTCGATAGTCTTGAAATACACGACGTAGGATTCTTTCCTCGCGGTAAGTTTTGGCATAAAATACGCCTCGGAAAGGATCTCGCAAAAGTCCGTCGCCGTCTGATAGTTGGAAAAGACGAACTCTAAGTGGTAGCCCGTATTGCTGCTTTTACCTTCTTCGGGAACGGTTACGCTGCCCGAGCCTAAAAACGCTCCGCGAACGTAAGCCGCCCTCATTTCGTCTTTCGCGATCTCGTCGTCTATATTGACTTTCACGGCAAGTCCGTCGCCGTCGGGTTTTACGATTCGTAGGTCTATAAGCGCGTAAACGCTGTTTTTCGTGATGAGTCGCAGAGTTTTTTTGTCTTTTCTTCTACGCTCTTCGTCGCTCGTTATTTCGCCCGCTTCGCCGTACAAATCACAGGCGAGTTTCGATAAAAACGCCGCCGTTTTTTCGTCCGAGATTATTTCGAACCCGACCATTCCGCCCGCCGAAATAATACTTCCTCCCGAACGGACGTAAGCGGAAAGGCACGCCCTCTTTTCGTCGTCAAAGCGGAATTTTACGCCGAGAAGTTCGGCTTTTACTTTTTCAGAAAAATTCATTTTGCCGACCTCCTCGTTTTAGCCGCCA
>SAMEA104315420__coassemble_501_pt1 | contig 24775 bp, 17 predicted proteins | sample SAMEA104315420__metabat2_high_PE_021 | metagenome-assembled genome bin SAMEA104315420 (sample SAMEA104315420) | gut metagenome | biome: Monkey gut; feature: monkey-associated habitat; material: faeces | place: China | collected 2013 | reverse complement strand
TCTCTTATTTTATACTTAACGCTTTGGTCGTAATCGCTGTTGGAATTCGCGCGGATATGTATCCGCAGATATTCCGTGTTTTCGCTTACGCCGCTTCCCGTGCCGCACGCTATCGTCACAAGTATTATGATTAGTAATTCCAAAGTTATGCAAAATTTTTTCATAAAAAACCTCTTTCCCGATTTATGAATGTTTATGCAACAATCATTGACCGAAAAAGAGGTTTTTATACTTTCATTTTAAATTTTAATTTTTATCGGCTAACGGGACGGCGCCCTCAACGTCTTTTTACAATGTCGTAGGGGACGGCGCCCTCGACGTCCCGAAAACCCTTAAAAAACTTACTTTTTTAAATAACAGGGCGTCCCGTTTTTCTGTTTCTGTTATAAAAATGCCGATAATCGACTTATACGGCGACTAATCGCCTTTTATTCTATCAGCCGAATAAGTTATTCGTCCAAAATCCCATCTGTATCAACCGTAGAATTTGTGGCTTAAAATACAATAACTCACGTTCTGCTCGTAACTGCAAAAGAGTCTCGCATCCGTGTAGTTATCGCCTCTTAAAGTCGGCGACAAATCTTCCTGTTCGAGTTCTTCGATTCGTCTGATTTTTCCGCCCGCAAACGCTTCGACCCTTTCCGAACAGAAATTAAGTCTGTTTATAAGTCCGCCCATTCTTATCTGAATTATCTCGGAGCCGAACGGCTTATTGTCGCTAAGCCATCTGTTCAAATATACCGCTTCGAACTTTTCAACCAAAACGGCGATCGCTTTCAGTTCTTTCGCAAGTTTTACAAGTTCTTTTTTATCCTCGTTTTTGTACGAAAGTCTGAGACGGTTTCTCATTCCGCACTTCTTTTCGAGTACGGCGCAAAGCGCGGCGTATTCCGCGTACATATCCTTTAATCTTCCGCCGCCTTTCGCAAGTCTTTCGAGCGTTTTTTTGTTTTTCGCGAAATACGGAACAAACCCCTCCGAAGCCGTAAAGTCGGCATTGCCCGTAAACACGTCCTCGTAAAAGAGGTACTTCGACGGGTTTACAATCTTTTCGGGCTTTTCGTCGAACACGTTGTTCGGCAAATCGAAAGCGAGAAGTTCCTCCATATTGTACCCGAATAGCGTTTCGGCGATTTTATCGAGGTTCGCCTTATCAAATTCTTCGCCGTATATCGCGTTCGCCGCTTTTATAAGCGAATACCACACGGCGTTATGCGAACATTCCGCCCCGTCGTCGCCCCAGAGAGTCAGAAGGAAGTCGTCCGTTCTGCCCTTCGACGCCTCTATCGACGGCATAATTGTTTTCATCGAATACTCGTTATGCGGAGCAAATCCGTACCACTTCGACGCCCCCGAAGCGAATTTCACCTTGCCGGTCAGTTTTTTCGCCTCTTCGATTTTATCTATGTAAGTCTTTTCGTCCGTATGGTAGTAATCCCATACTCTCAAACACAGATTATCAGGGAGCGTCACTTTATCCTTATGATATACGAACATATCCGCCCACGCCTCGGGGATAAGTCCGTGTTTCTCCGCGAGTTCGCAGACCTTAGCCGCGTGTCTCGAAAATACTTCCGCCCTGTCGTAGTCGGCGTGTAAAGTACGATATTTACCGAAGGTCATCAAAAACGCCTCGTCCATACCTATGTTTATTCTACCCTTGCCGAAAGTCCTCTCAACAGTATCGAAAAGTCGGTCTATAAGTTGATAAACGAACGGTTCGTCCATCAAAAGAATGTCGCAACAGTCTCTCGCGTAGCGAACGTACGGATCCCAATGACGGAAAAGCCCTTCAAGATGCGCAAGCGTCTGAACGAACGGAACGATCTCGAAACCGAAGAGGTCGGCGTACGCTACTATCTCCTTGATTTCCTTTTCCGTGTATCTTCCCCTCATATACCCGAATTTCGGTTCGCCCTCGACTTCGAGGCAGTCCTCGACGTAAAGTCCCAAGTAGGTATAGCCCGAAGCGACCGCGGATAAAATATAATCTTTCAAAAAATCGACGGTCGGCACGCCGTTTCTCGCGCAGTCGAGCATTATTCCGAGGCCTTTAAACCCGTAATTCATTTCGGGGGTCTTGCCCGTTACCGCCAAATCGAATACCGAACGGAAAAACGACAGTCTGTCCGCATAACGAACCTCTATATTGCCGTCTTTTAAAAGTTCCGCCGAGGTCTTTCCGTCCTCGGATTTAGCCGCCCTTACGGTCTTTTCCGCAAGCAAGGTAAAACGCTTGGTAAAAATTTCAAAGCCCTTGACGATTTTCTCGTCTTCGCATATTATTCTCATATAACGCTCCTTATATGCTTTATCTGCGGTCATTGTAACACAGGCAGACAAAAAAGTAAACGAAATAACCGAAGCGGTCGTTTTTTCGCTTGATTTTAACAAAGAAAACTGCTAATATATACGTAACCAAAATTCGCAAATTTTTCGGCAAAGAGGTGCAAAGTGAAAAACGTAATGGACGTTCTCGAAGAACGCGGCTTTATCAAACAAACGGTTTACGGCGACGAACTCCGTAAAAAACTCGAAAACGAAAGTCTTACATTCTACGTCGGTTTCGACCCCACTGCGGACAGTCTTCATATCGGACACTACATTCCCATAATGGCTATGGCTTGGATGCAACGATACGGACACCGCCCGATCGCCTTGTTCGGCGGCGGCACGGGAATGATAGGCGATCCGTCGGGAAGATCGGATATGAGACAGATGATGACGAGGGAGACAATCGACCACAATATCGCCTGTTTCAAAAAGCAAATGTCACGGTTTATCGACTTCGACGGGAACAAAGGCGCGATTATCGCCAACAATGCGGACTGGCTTTTAAACCTTAATTATATAGAATTTTTGAGAGACATAGGCGTGTACTTCTCCGTAAACAAGATGCTCACCGCCGAATGTTTCAAACAGAGAATGGAAAAGGGCTTGACCTTCTTCGAGTTCAACTATATGCTGATGCAGGGTTACGACTTTTTGTATCTCAACCAAAAATACGGCTGTTCGCTCGAAGTGGGCGGCGACGACCAGTGGTCGAATATGCTTGCGGGCGTAGACCTCATAAGAAGAAAGGAACAGAAAGACGCGTTCTGTCTTACCTGTACTCTGCTTTTGAACAGCGAGGGCAAGAAGATGGGCAAAACTCAGAAAGGCGCGTTATGGCTCGACGAAAACAAGTGTTCGGTATACGATTTCTATCAGTATTTCAGAAACGTGGAGGACTGTAAGGTCGCGGAATGTATGCGACTTCTCACGTTTATGGATATGGACGAAATCGCGGAACTTACGAAATACAACGACGAGAGAATGAACGCGGCGAAAGAGAGACTTGCGTATGAAGTAACAAAACTCGTACACGGCGAAGAGAAAGCGGAGGCGGCGAGAAGGCAGGCGAAAGCGGCGTTCGGCGGCAACGCGGAAGATATGCCCTTATACGAAGCGAGCAAAACGGACGGACTTTTAGATATACTCGTAGGAGTGGGAGCGGCGAAGTCGAAAGGCGAAGCGAGAAGGCTTATCGAAGGCGGCGGAGTGTCGCTCGACGAAAGGAAGGCTACTTTGGACGATATGGCTTTACCTGCGGAAATAGTAGAAAAAGGCTCGTTTATTCTGCACAAAGGCAAAAAAATGCATATAAACGTAACTTTGAAATAAAAATATCCTAAAATAAAAGTACTACGATTTGTTTTCAAAAAAACAGGCCGTAGTCCTTTTTAGTTTTGATTTTAGAAATAAAATAAAAAATGAGTGGCAAAAATACCTGAAAAAGCGACGGCAATATATTTCAGACAGAATAAATAGATGATTTTTATATGTTTCACATAGCATAAACTTGAAAAATAAAGATTTTTATGATATAATACACTCAACAGTATCCGCATAGAGATACTGATACATCAAAAATAGGTTTGCCGATAAAAACCAACAAATTGTAAAAATCAAAACTCTCGACGGGAGGTAACCGCCTATGAATTACTTATAGTTTTAAAGCGCAGAGAAAGAACTTTTCCCTTGCGCTTTTTTGTTCTTTTTCGAAGAAACTAACGACGTGGAATTGAATTATAAAAGCACAACAGACTTAATCTATAACATATTGTAATGTTAAAAGCCGCGTGATTGACTATAAATATGACATCATAAAAAACACATTGTCATTGTTGAATCGATTTAGTCTGTAAGAAAAAATTTACAATCAGCGAGGACAGAAAAATATGATACTTGAATTAAAAAATATCGATAAATTTTTTGGCGACAAAGAAGTTCTCAAAGGCGTTTCTTTCACTGCGGAGGGCGGCAAAGCGTTCGGACTTCTGGGCAGAAACGGCGCGGGTAAAACGACGTCTATCCGTATTATTATGAACGTGTTTCCCGCAAACGACGGAGAGGTGCTTTTGGACGGAAAGCCTATTGACTATAACAAAATCGGGCTTGGTTATCTTCCCGAAGAAAGAGGTCTTTACCCGAAAAAACTTATTATAGACCAACTTGTATATTTTGCGGAACTGAAAGGTATGAGCGCAAAAGAAGCAGTCAAGGCGGTTGATTACTGGCTTGACAGGCTCGGTATGACAAAGTACCGCAATAAACGGCTCGATACCCTTTCAAAAGGAAACCAGCAGAAAATTCAGTTGATAACGGCTCTTGCGCACAATCCGCACATTGTCATTCTTGACGAACCTTTTTCGGGGCTTGATCCCGTAAACGCAATGCTTTTAAAAGACGTGGTAAAGGAACAGATTTCGCAAGGGAAAATCGTTTTGTTTTCAAGCCACCAGATGGCGTACATAGAGGAATTTTGCGACAGTATCGCAATATTAAGCGCGGGCAGGGTTGCAATCAGCGGAGATTTGGCTGAAATAAAGAGAAATTACGTGCGCGATAAGTTAGTGGTAAGCACAACAAACCCCGAACGGATAAAATCCGATTTGGGCGAGGCTTGCGCCGAACGCGAGGACGGCACGCTTATTATTCAACTTGCAAGCCCCAAAGAAAAGCAGTCTATGATGAAACGGCTTGTGGAAACCTATGATATCGACGAGGTAAAAGTGTTTGAACCTTCTCTTAACGATATATTCGTAGAGTACGCGGGCGAGCAGGTATAAGGAGGCAAAGAAATGAAGCAGTTTTGGAAAATACTTAAATTCGAGTTGAAAGGCTATCTTAAAAACAAAGTCTTTGTAGGCGTTACGATATTTCTTGTAGCGGCAATCGCTATCGCTATGTTTATTCCGAATATTATCGCGGCTTTCAAGTCCGGGACAAAACCGCCAAAGGATCTGCCCGTAATGCTTGTGTACGCCGAAGACGAAACACTTTCGGAAACCGTAAAAGAATATTTTACGCAAGCCTTTACGGGGTATAACGTAAAGATTGCGGACGTACCGCTTGACGATATAAAATCGCAGATTACAAGCGGCAACGTCGAGTGCGCCTTTGTTCTGAACAGTCCGTCGTCTTACACTTATTACGTAAACAATCTCAATATGAGGGATACTAATCAGGCTGTTGCGAACACGGTATTGCAAGAGGTTTACAGAGTGAACGCTATGATACAAAACGGACTATCCCCCGAACAGGCGAAAGATATTATGTCGGTGGTTATCGAAAGCGACACGATGACGCTCGGTGTTGACCAGATAAAAAATTATTTCTACACCTACATAATGATATTCGCATTATATACGGTTATTATACTTTACGGTCAACTTGTTGCGACAAACGTAGCAAGCGAAAAGAGTTCGCGCGCTATGGAAGTTCTGATTACGAGCGCAAAGCCTACGAGCATGATGTTCGGAAAGGTTTTTGCGTCCTGTATCGTAGGCTTTACTCAACTTGTGCTTGTGTTCGGGTCGGCATTGCTGTTTTATAATATCAACAAAACGCAGTTGCAAAATCCGATAATCGCTTCGATATTCGGTATGCCCGTAAACCTGTTTATTTATATGCTCGTGTTCTTTGTTCTCGGCTTTTTGATTTACGCTTTCCTTTACGGCGCAATCGGCTCAACCGCGTCAAAACTTGAAGATATAAGCACAATGGTATTGCCTGTTACATTCTTATTCATTATTGCTTTTATGGTAGTTATGTTTTCGATGATAGGCGGCAACGTAAACTCCGCGCTAATGAAAGTATGCTCGTATATCCCGTTCACTTCACCTATGGCAATGTTTACGAGAATTTGTATGAGTACGGTTGCTTGGTATGAAATTTTCATTTCTATTATAATCTTAATCGGCTCTACCGTCGGTATCGGCGTTTTGTCGGCTAAAATCTACCGTGTAGGCGTTCTTCTTTACGGCACGCCGCCGAAGTTTACGAAAATTATAAAAGAAGTTTTTAAGAAGCAGTAGTCAACCGTCAAAAGAATGACACACTATTAAAAACAATTTAATAAAAACGAAAAAGGAAGTTTGAATTATGTCGGACTTCCTTTTTATATGCGGTTGTCGGGATATAAAAAATGAAAAATTTTTAACCGTAAAATTACTTCGCTTTGCGTTTTTTCACGCTTTTTTTTATTTCCTGCTATTGACAATTATATACGCGCTTTGATATAATTAAATCGGAAAAGCCGATTCCTTACATTTCCGTTTCGGCTGAAAAAGGAGTAAAATATGAAGAAAACAAAATCAATTCTCATTTTTGTTTTGTCCGCTCTTTTATCTCTTTCGCTCGCGATTTTCGCCGCGTGCGGCGATACGACGGGCGGCTCGGGTAACTCGGGCGGTTCGAGCGACGCCTGCGAACATAAGGTTACATACGTTAAACCCGATATTTCCGCAACTTGTACGACGGAAGGAAGAGGCTATCTCACCTGCAAAGACTGCGGAAAAAGGCTTTCCGACAAGGCGACGACTATTCCCGCCAAAGGTCATAACTACGTTGCGGGATTCTGCCAAAGCTGCAAAGGCGAAGACCCCGCTCACCCGAATTTCTATGTGAACGCGATAGATTATGCCACTCTTAAAACGGCGAACGTTTCGGGTCAGAATATTATCGCAAATATTCTTACGGGTATTCCCGACGAAAACGGCAACGTCCTTTCGCCGAAAAAAATCAACGCGAAAATCGCTATCGAAAACGCTATTATCGGCGCGACTTCAACCGACAAAGAGTATTTCGCGAATATCGGAATAAAAGCGGAGGGTTTGGCAAGTCTTTCGGCTTCGCTCCTTATAAACGACACGCTCGCGAGAGCCGCCGTGGATAAAGACAGCGTGGTAACGAACGTAAGGCTCGACAAGAATTTTATCGAAGAACTTATCAGGGCGCAGGCGGGGGACAATTTCCAGAACTTCGACCGCGACCAAATCAAGCAATACATCGACCTTGCCCTCACTCAATTAGGTACCAACAAAAATAAAGTGCTTTATAACTTGTCGAAATATTTCTTCTCTGCGGAAGAAAAGACAAACGAAGTAATTTTCACTCTCGACTACAACGCTATTAAAAGATTGAACGCAAATCTCGCCGCGTATTCGGGCAAAGAATTTATCGACGATTTAATCGGCGAAAATACTTTCAAAACTTTGTCTCAGGCCGTTTTGTCCTCTATAAACAGCCCCGATCTCGGACTTTCCGACGCGGATAAACAGCAAATAACCTCTATCGTAAACGACCTCGCGACGAAGAGCGTTTACGAGATATTCGCGACAAAAGACGGAATGTCTGCGGACGATATAAAACAATCGGTCGATTCGATTATAGACGCGATAAAAGAAGGTCTTTCCGTCGAAATCAGAAGCGACAAAGACGGTAAAATCAAAAGCGTTGCGATAACGGTCGCAAACTTTAACGTCTCGAACGTCGCAAAGGCTCTGTATCCGGAAAAGAATATACAGACCGCTATAATCTCGGGAACGATAATCGTTACGCCCGCAACCGAAACGGTATCCGACGGTTACGCCGATAAAATCAACGAATTAAAAACCGCTACCGACGTCGGCGACGATACGACGAAAGAAGTAGATTATACTCACGCGACCGAAGAAGCGGGCGGCCCTGAAAACGGCTCGACCGAAGAGACGGCGAAGCCGATTACCACTCACGTTAAAATCGTAAACGGCAACGTCGTTTCGGTAAAAACCGTATATCTTTACGGCGAAGAATACTTCTCGATAGAGTGCAACAGACCTCTTCTCGTCTGCTCCGTAACGTCGGAAATTTCGGCAGGCGGCGAAACCGTAGTTTTAAAATCGGTTTCCGTAATGCAGTTCGCGGTAACCCCGACGACGGTAACGGACGCCAACGGCAACGATTTATGGACGACGAGCATTACGGGCGAAATAACCGTCCGCAAAGCGACTTCTGTCGACGGCGTTTTCGTTGACGGCGACACGCTTGACAAAATACCCGTATCTTCCGATATAACGAATCTGCAAATCGTCAGTTTCACTCTGTAATATATAATATCGGCAAAATCGGACATACTTTTCGTATGAAGAGTATCAAAAGAAAACATATACCCGTTGCGATACTCGCGGCGGGTATTATTTTTACCGCGGCAAATTTTTTCGGCGAAAAGGCGACGGCGAAAATTCTCGAACAGACGGACTTTTGCCTTTCCGTTGCGGTAATGGATAAAACTTACGAATTCCGCTACCCCGAGATCGACTTTTCGGAAGGCAGACTTTATCTTAAAAACGCCGAGGAAGTCGTGGACGGAATATATTACGACACCTTAACCCCCGCCGTGAACGCCGACTTCGAGTGTTACCCCGAAAGGGAGTTCCCCTTTGTCTATAAAAGCGAAAAAGTCGGTCTCGGAGTCGATAAAACGGCTCTTTTAAGAAAAATCGAAAGGGCGTTAGACGAGAAAACGGCAAACGTTTCAGCCGACAAGTTCGTCGAAGTTCTGCCGAAAGTCACGGAGGCGGAACTAAGGGAGACGACTAAAAAGCGAGGCGAATTTTCGACTTCTTACGCTTCGTCTCAACAAAAGAGAAAGTCTAACGTAAAACTCGCCTCGTCGCTTATTTCCTTTTACGAACTCGACGCGGGCGCGGAATTTTCGTTCAACGAAGCGATAGGAAAACGCACGGAAGAAAGAGGATTTACCACGGCGAAAGTGATAGAAAACGGCAAATTCGTCGAGGGCGTGGGCGGCGGAGTGTGTCAGGTTTCGTCTACCGTATACAACTGCGCCCTGCTCTCGGGACTAAACGTTACCGAAAGGCACCGTCACAGTCTCGCCGTCTCTTACGTCGAGCCGTCGTTCGACGCAATGGTAAGTTACGGCTACGCCGACCTAAAGTTTCAAAACGACACTTCGTCGCCCGTATATATAGTGACTTACGCCGACGGCAACGAAATAACGGTGAGAATATACGGAGAAGAAAATTGTTGCCGATACAAGCGAATTTCGCTTGTTAATCAACTTATAGAGCCGCTTTCGGAAGAAATAATCTATACGGAAGAACTTGCGGACGGCGAAAAAAAAGCGATGGTGATACCGAAATACGGGATAAAAAGCGCGGGATTTATCGAGGTGTACCGCAATGACAAACTAATAGAACGACGAATGCTCGGAACGGACGAATATTCGCCTCTTCGGGGCATAACGCTTGTCGGCAGAAAACGCAATAACGACTTCGCAACATAGAACTTACTGCCGATACGCCGAGCCGCTCAGACAAATAAGAAAAAAATCGCAAAATTTCAGCCAAACGGTAGAATTTAGTCGAATTTTGTGCTATCATATAGATATGAAAACGGATATTAAAATGAAAAACTCGGTGAAAACGGAAAATTTTCCTTTTAAATCTTTAAAATCGCTTAAATTTCCGCTCGCTTTCGCTATTGCGATTTGCCTTTTATTTTCGGCAGTATTATCGGCGAATAACCGCAACTTTACGGCAGCCGCCGAGGCAAACGCAGGCAATACGAACGACACTCTCAAAATTGTGAGCGTAGGCTTCGCTTCGGACAACAACGGCGAATTCAGAATAAAAACGGACGACTTTAATTCGGACGCTAACTTTTTAAAAACCGAAAATCTCATAGTAAAAACGGACGGAAACGAGACGGCTTACTCGGGTATTACCGTAAAAGACGGCGAAAAAAGATGTTTCAGTTTCAAAGCGAACGGCATTACCGCGGCAAATTCGAAAGATATTTTGCCGAAAGTCGAGATAATCTTTAAAAAGGGCTTCGCCGTTTCGAAGTCGGGCAGAACCCTATCGGGCGACGTTACCTTTAAACCGAAGCCCGAGAGTTTCGAAGGCGTATGGGCAAACACGGCGGACTTCATTCCGACGGTAAACGAAGTAAATATTACTTTCAACGGAGATAATCCCGTATTTTCTATGGGCTTTACGAACGAAATTACTATTACGACCGTTCCGTCCGAAAAAAGTTACGACTTCTCCGCTACTCTTCGTTCGAGCGACGAGAATGTCGCAAAGATTAAATCGCCGACCGAATTCGAAGCGACGGGGTACGGCTACGCTACTATAACCGCGGAAGTATTCGGGGTCGTCGCCGAGAGAAACATATCGGTTATGCCGAACGCCGATAGAGACAAACTCGGGGTTGACGGCGAAGAAAACGGAAATATTACCGCTTATAGAAGCGACTCGCTTACCCTGCTCGACACTTTAAAAGTTTTCGTATTTGACGGAAGCGAAAAACACTACATAAACGTTACGGCAGAAAATATCGAAGGCGATACGAGTCTCTCGGTTCTCGGAAACAAGTCGGTAAAAATCGGGTTTTACGGTTTGAAACTCGCTCTGAACGTAAAAATCGTTAAACCCGAAAGCGAAATCATACATACGGAAAGCCTTGTCGCGAGCGAAGAGAAAATCGTAATGCGAGTCGGCGACAAAGCGGCGTTGAAAGTAAGAACGCTCCCCGAAAATGCCGACGATAAAATAGCTTACGAAGTAAACGGCGAATATTTCACGTTCGACGGCGAGACCGTAACGGGTGTGAGCGCGGGAAAAGGCTCGATAACCTTTACTTCGGGCAAGCCGTCAAGCGAGGCGACTCTTACGGTCGGAATTTCGGTATATCCCGAGATAGTCGAAGAAGAAATCGCAGTCGAATACGGCGAAAACGTCCTGACTTTAACGACGGACAAAGACCTCGGCGAGGACGGCGAGTATTCTTACGAGACCACGGAACTCATACGAAAGAGTTTATCGTACGGCTCGGCGGCGTTGAAGTCGGCGGAAATTCTCGGCGGCAAGGCCGTACTTAAATTCGAAGGATTATCAGACGGCGACTATCTGGAAATTGCCGAAAACTCGCTTATTTACGGCAATTTCGGAGACGACGGAGAACTTAAAGTCGTCAAAATCAAGGGCGGTATACAAATTGCGGTCGCAGACGGAAAGTTGACAAAGGCAATCCCGTACGAGGACGTAGAAATCGAGATCGAAACGGTTAAATGCCTGCTTTTACACGAAGCGAGCCTCGGCGTTACGGTAATTCCGCAAAACGCAAACGTGGGAACGCTTAGTTTTAAGACGAGCGACGAAAGCGTTGCGACCGTCAATTCAAAGGGTTATGCGGCAGCGGTGACTCGGGGCAAATGCGTAGTTACCGTTACTCTTACGGGTTACAGAGACGAAACGATCACGAAAGAAATAAACGTGGAAGTTTACGACGAGATAGTCGATATAACCTGCGAGGACGAACTCGTAGCGATTATAAAATCGACGAGCGTTTCTCTCGCCGATATGACTTTCACTATCACATACAAAAGCGGAATATGCATTTCGACGAAAATCACCGACGCGACGATAGTATGCGACACCTCGAAAAAAGGCGAGGTAAACGGAATTATCCGATTCAAAGAGGACGGAAAGGACTATGAATTCGTCGTACCCGTGTATGTGAAAAGAAAGGGGTGTTCGTCGGGGCTTACGCCGAACGTTTTTCTATCGGGAATAATCGTCGCGACCGCCGCCCTAATCATTGCGGCAAAACGAAAATTTGGTAAAATTTAATACAAACGACTTGACGAAATCAAGGTTTTGCATTATAATACGTGCGACCTGAAAAATAAAAAAAGAGAGGTAAGTATTATGAAAAAGTGGAGATGTTTAGTATGCGGACAAATAGTCGAATCGGACGTTCGTCCCGAAGAATGTCCCGTATGTCACGCTCCGGGCGAAAAATTCGTCGAAGTTAAAGACGAAGAAATGAACTGGGCGGCTGAACACGCGGTAGGAATCGCGAAAGGCGTTCCCGAAGAAATCGTGGAAGGACTTCGCGCAAACTTCAACGGCGAATGTTCGGAAGTCGGAATGTATCTCGCCATGGCGAGGGTTGCGTTCAGAGAGGGCTATCCCGAAATCGGTTTATATTGGGAAAAGGCGGCTTACGAAGAGGCTGAACACGCGGCTAAATTTGCGGAAATGCTCGGCGAGGTCGTAACCGATTCTACCGAAAAGAACCTTAAAATGAGAGTCGAAGCGGAAAACGGCGCGACGGCTGGCAAGACCGAACTCGCTAAAAAAGCGAAAGCGTTGAATCTTGACGCCATTCACGACACGGTACACGAAATGGCACGCGACGAAGCGCGCCACGGCAGAGCGTTCAAAGGACTTTTGGACAGATATTTCGGAAAATAAGGAGTGCGCGATATGAAATACGTTTGTCCTTGCGGATACGTTTACGACGAAACTCTCGGCGATCCGGATAGCGGCGTCGCTCCCGGAACTAAGTGGGAAGACGTCCCCGAAGATTGGGTTTGCCCCGTATGCGGTCTTAATAAAGACGCTTTTACGGAAGAGTAATCTTTTCAATGCAAAAAAGCCGACCTACGGTAAAAATGCAACCTATGGTAAAATGACGGCTCGCGGTCGGGAAATCTTATAAACAACAAAAAAGCAGAGGTTTTTTAAGCCCCTGCTTTTTTTATGCAGGCAGAATTCAGCGCGGCGAATAGTTTTTTGTGGCAAAATGTGGCGTTATCTTAGAAGATTGAAAAGCCGTTTTGTCGTACTCGCCGCTTTCGGAAACATTATATAAAAAATTAAATCTTTTGTATGCGGTTTTAGGCAATAAAGGGAAAAATTTACAAAGAATTTTATTAAAAACATAATAATTATTATCTAAATATTGACTTTTCGGTACAAAAAGAATAAAATAAAAATGCGATACAATTTAATCTATGTGGCAAGAAGTATACTTCCGGTAGAAGTGTACCGTTTTTCGCATTACACAAATCTTTTTGTTACATAGATTAGATTAAAGTAAATTGTATCGCAAACAAGCGGGAAAGGACATTTTTACAGTACCGTTCTCGTTTGAGAGCGGTATTTTTTATGCCGAAGGAGAAATATTATATGAGAAAGATTTTTGGGGTGTTATTATCCGTACTTTGTATATGTTGCGCGGCGATAGGTTTAACCGGTTGCTCTGACCGCGGACACGTTCATTCGTTCGACAAGCAAGTTGTTTCGGAAGTTTATCTTGCAAAAGAGGCAACCTGCACCGAAGCGGCAACCTATTATTATTCTTGTTCTTGTGGCGAAAAAGGAACGGAAACTTTTACAAGCGGTAATGCGCTCGGGCACGAATACGAAAATCCGAGTTACATTTGGGGCGAAAATTATTCCGAATGTATAGCGATGACTGTTTGTTTGCGCGATTCAACCCATACCGTTATGGAAATTGCAGTTCCGTCGAGCAAAATAACTCAGAATAAAAGTTGTTTGCTTAACGAAGAAACAACCTATTCGGCAAAATTTCAGAATCCTCTTTTCGAAGAACAAGCAAAAGTAATTGTAACCGACAAAAAAACGGGACATACATATTCCGATAAATGGGAAAGCGACGAGACAAACCATTGGCATAATGCCATTTGCGAACATACGGAAGAAACTACGATAAAAGAAAACCATTCGGCAAGCGACTGGATAATCGATGTTGAAGCAACTTACGAACAAGCAGGACGAAAACATAAAGAATGTATCGTATGCAAAAAAGTTCTTGAAATAAAAGAAGTCGCGAAACTTGTTAAAGACGAAATAAATTTTAACACATTGGTTATAGGAAAAGACAATAGCGCATACGCAAAATTAACTAACGAAATAACAACGTATAATTTTGCCGAAGAAATTACGACGCGCGGAAACGCTACTTATGTAGTATCGCTCGATAGTTATGGCATACAACAGTCGCTGACTAAAGTCGTGCCTTTAACCGAGGGAAACAATATTTTTTATATATTTGCAACTATAGGAGATAAAATCGAAACCTATACCATAACTTTGCGCCGTCGCCCCATTTATACAGTATCTTTTTATATAAGCGACGGAATGGCGGGCGATAAGCAATATATTGAAGAAGATTTATTCGCAACCGAACCGCAAGCGCCGGGGGACGTAAAAGCGGGTTATACTTTCTTGGGTTGGAATTATGATTTTTCGAAAGCGATTACGGATAATCTCGACGTAAACGCCGTTTGGAATGCAAATACAGATACTGCTTATAAAGTGGAATATTTCTTGCAGAATCTTGAAAACAATAATTACACTTTGCATGAATCGTTTGATATGCAAGGCACTACAGATACCACCGTGGAGGCGGAGAAAAAGACTTACGAGCATTTCACTTTAAACACGGATAGCGGTTTATTAAACGGAAAGATTGACGGAGAAGGAAGCCTTGTGTTAAGGCTGTATTACACAAGAAATACCTATGCGGTAAAGATTAGAAATAACGATAGTTCAGCAGGGACTATTGAGGGAACGTTTGACGGATATTTAAAATACGGAAAAGAACTCACGATAAGCGCTATTCCGACGATAGGTCATTATTTTACGGGTTGGTATCAATGGGGAACGTTGTTTTTTGACGAATCCGAATACACTTTTATAGTCGAGACTGACCTTAATATAACGGCAAATTGGTGTTTGGATGAAAGATTAAGCAATCTTGATTTTATTCTTACCGAAAAAGACTGCGTTATTATGAGAGTAAAGGATAAAACGATAACGAGCATCGAAATTCCCGAATATGTAACGCGCATAGCCCGCAGTGCGTTTATAGAATGTAATAACCTTACGACGGTAATATGGAATGCCGAAAATTGCACGGACGTAGGAAGCGAAGATTATACAAGTATGACTCTTTATGCAGCATTCCCCTATCTTAGCTTAACCAACGTAATTATTGGAGATAATGTTAAAAATATTCCCAACTTTGCATTCATCGCTTGCAGCAGACTTACGAGCATAACAATCCCTGACAGCGTGACTTCTATCGGTAATGGGGCGTTTGGGTATTGCAGCGGACTTACGGGCGTAACGATCGGTAAAGGCGTAACTTCTATTGGCGATAGTGCGTTCAACGGTTGTCCTAAACTTGTGGAAGTAATTAACAACAGTAATTTGGATATCGCTACGGGCAGCAGCGCTAACGGTTATGTCGGATATTATGCTTTAACCGTGAAGAAGGGCGGAACAAGCGAATTGATAAATAAAGATGATTATTTATTCTATAGTTATAAAAACATAAACTTTTTATTAGGCTATGCCTGTAACGCTTCAGAATTGACCTTACCAAACAACTATAACGGGCAGAATTATCGAATTTATAACTATGCTTTCAGCGGTTGTCGCGGACTTACGAACGTAACGATCGGTAATGGCGTAACTTCTATTGGCGATAGCGCATTCAGCGGTTGTCGCGGACTTACGAGCATAACAATTCCCAACAGCGTGACTTCTATCGGTGGTGATGCGTTCTATAATTGCAGCGGAATAGAAAGTCTTGTGGTTACAACAGGAAACAAGAAATATCACAGCGTAAATAACTGTATTATCGAAACCGAAACAAAAAAATTAATAATAGGTTGTAAAACGAGCATTATACCTTTGGATGACAGCGTGACTTCTATCGGTAATTATGCGTTCTATAATTGCAGCGGTTTAAAAAGCGTAACTATCCCCGACAGCGTGACTTCTATCGGTAATTCTGCGTTCGAAGATTGCAGCGGACTCACGAGCGTAACGATCGGAAACAGCGTAACGAGCATAGGCGATTGGGCGTTCAGTGGTTGCAGCGGTTTAACAAGCGTAATTATTCCTGACAGCGTGATTTGGATTGGCGATTCTGCGTTCCGTGGTTGCAGCGGACTTACAAGCGTAACAATCGGGAACAGCGTGACTTCTATAGGCAGAGGAGCGTTCTATGGTTGCAGCGGAATAGAAAGTCTTGTGGTTACGACGGGAAACAAGAAATATCACAGCGCAAATAACTGTATTATCGAAACCGAAACAAAAAAATTAATAGTAGGTTGTAAAACGAGCATTATACCTTCGGATGACAGCGTGACTTCTATCGGTGATGGGGCGTTCGGTGGTTGCAGCGGACTTACGAGCGTAATGATCGGAAACAGCGTAACGAGCATAGGCGATTGGGCGTTGCAGCGGGCTCGAAAGCATTACATATACAGGCACTATTGCAGATTGGAAGAATATCGCAAAAGGAAGCACTTGGAATGAAAAAGTACCATCAACTTGCGTAATCCATTGCACCGACGGCGATATAAAAATTTTCGATTAACTATTAAAATAAATAACGCTTAGCTTTAAATTGAAATGCACCCCAGAAGTTAGACAAACTTATGGGGTGCATTTCAAAAATAGGTATCGTCTTTTATTATATTTTATCCTTATTTTCTCTTCGCTTCGCTTTTCAATACGTTAAGAAGTATGTAAATTCCTATCAGAAGTACTACCGAGCCGATAAGCACGAGATACATTACCCACTGCTCTACGTTCGTTCCGAAGAAACTGAGTCGACAGTCTATGCTTTCCTTTATTCCGTTCATCACCTCGGGCGGAAAACCTACCCTTTCCATCTCGGCAAATACTCCGTTTAACGAGTGATTCCTTATAAGCGAAGTGCCGTAAGTCCCCGGTAAAAACATAAGAGCGTTTCTAAGCCCGTCACCGAACGACTTTATCGGCATATACGCGCCGCACAAAAAGCCGTAACCCGCCGAAACTATCGTCCCGACCGCCTGAGCCTGTCCGTTAGTAGTCAAAAATACGTTCACTATCGACGATAAAGCCGTCCCGAACGTCGTTAAAAGTACTACGTCTACCATTATCAGCATAACGTCGGCGAACGACATATACCAACAATTTTTTATCGATATGTATATAAAGCACGCAATAGTCGCCGTGAAACTGACGATTAAAGTCGATAAAAGCGACGCGGCGAAATAGGACAACCCCATAGTCGATTTTCTGACCGGCGAAACTATAAAATCGCTCCTTATCCCGTCGTTTTTGTCCTGTATCATTATGATATTCGAGCAGAACGCCACAGTAACGCACGACACCGCAAGCAGCGATGAAAACAGTTGCGCCGCGACCGTGCCGTCGATTAGTTTTTCGTCTATTTCAAAACCGCCAAGCCCCTGAATGAAACTGTCTTTATAAACCTTCGCCAAAAAAGTCGAATACAGCACAAGTAGTATTATCGGCGTTATAAGCGAGGAGAAAAACAGCCCTTTATCTTTAAAAAATACTTTAATATGTCTTTTAGTCAATGCGAGAAAGGTTCTCATTTCAGTTACCTCCGACAAGTTTTTTGCCCGTAACCGAAAGGAAAACGTCGTCCATTTTTCCCTTGGTTATTTCGAAATCGGAAAACAAATCGGGGCGAGCGATAATCAAATCCCTCGCTTCCTCGGTGTTTTTCACGGCAATTCTGAACGCGTCGCGAATTTCCTCGTAAGGCTTCCCGAGCGATTTAACCGTTTCTTCCGAAACGTTATACACGGTGATAAAGTCGCCCGTATACTTGTTTTTGAGTTCGAGCGGAGTGCCTTCGGCGACTATTTTTCCGCTGTCTAAAATTATGACGTAATCGCTGTCCGCCGCCTCTTCCATATAGTGCGTGGTCAGAAATACCGTCATATTCTCTTCCCTGCGGTAATTTTCTATTACGCTCCACAGCGTTTTTCTCGTCTGCGGGTCGAGACCCGTGGTAGGCTCGTCAAGTATGAGAATTTTCGGGTTATGTATAATCGCCCTCGCGACGTCTATTCTACGCCTCTGACCGCCCGACAATTTGCCGACTATTCTGTTTTTGAGGTCGGAAAAGTCAAGAAGTTCGGCAAGTTCGTCTATTCTCTTTCTCGCCTTGTCGCCGTATATTCCGTAGAGAGAGGCTCTCGATAACAGATTATCTTTTACCGAAAGGCATTTATCGAGCGCGGAGGATTGAAACACGACGCCTATTTCCGACGATATTTTCTCCATATCGTTATCGACGTCGTATCCGTCTATCGTAACCCTTCCGTCGTCCTTTTTCAAAAGTCCGCACATAATGGAAATGGTCGTGGACTTGCCCGCGCCGTTCACCCCCAAAAACGCGAAAAGTTCGCCTTTTTTTACTTTAAACGAAAGGTCGTTTACCGCCTTTACCTCTCCGAACGATTTGCGGAGATTTTTAATTTCTATAATTTCGTCCATATCTGTAAAAATTTTATCATATTCGCTTGCGAGTGTCAATTATTTATCGACTAAACTAAATCTGTATTTTTCTATGCCGTTAAAGATTTTTTCGGCAATTTCAGTCCTGTACTCGTCGGTTAAAAGCAGTTTTTCGTCCTCTGCGTTGGATAAAAAACCGCATTCGCATAAAATAGCGGCGCAATCCGCCTCGTTTAAAACGTAATAATCGCCCGCGAGAGCGGTATAATCTCTTTCGCTTTCTTTTCCTCCGTTAAGTTCCGCCTGCACTATATCCGCAAGCGATTTGCTCTTTTCCTCGTCGATTTTATAAAATACCTGCGCGCCTCGCCTCAACGGAGAAGAATAGTAGTTCAAATGTATCGAAACGAATACGTCGGCTTTGGCGTTTAAGGTAATTTGCTTGCGTTTTTGCATATCGCGGCGTTTAAAACCCTTGGAATATATCCCGTAAAGTCCCGCTTCGGTCTTTCTCGTCATAACCGTTTTCGCGCCGCTTTTATCGAATTTCGTTTTGAGTTTTCTCGCTATATCGAGGTTGAGTTCGCTTTCTTTAACCCCCGTCGTAATGCCCGACACTCCGCCGTCTATTCCGCCGTGTCCGGCGTCGATAACCACCGTAAACCTGTCCGAGGGAGAAGCCGCGGCTCGCGTCCGAACGCACAGGAGAGCGACGTAGGTCGAAAGAAGAAGGGTTAAACCCGCCGCGGCAATAATTTTCATAAATTTAAGTTTCATAAGAAATTACTATTCTTCCGAAGCATTTATTATACCGCATTGAAAAAATTTAACGATACGATCCCGTAAAATTTCGTAAATAACAAGCGATTAAAATTATTCAAAATATTTCTTTGACAAAAATCGCGAAATAATATATAATGTTCGTACTATGAGTAAAGAAAAGAATAAAATCGCCGCGGAAGCGGTAAAAGAGGAAACGACGGAAAAGAAAACCGTTAAAATCTACCCCGATATAGCCTACAACAAGGCTCAGAGATGGAAATCGCTCGTCTATACCCTGCTTCTCGCCGTTTTAATGGGCGGAATGGGTCTGACGATTTTTATTCAGGGGTTGAAAACTCCCGACGGCAACTCGCTCGGCTATATTTCGGGCGCGGTTATGCTCGTGTTTTTAGTGGTTATAATCTCCACCCTGCCTTCGACTTTTAAGCAATATCCCGTAAAAGGCGACCCGATTATTGAGTTTGACTCGAAAGAAATTACTATAAACGGCGAAAAGAAGAAACTTTCGGAAGTACTCGAAATGAGGCTTACGATTACTCTGGAACCGGTCGGCAACAAGGAAGCGAACGAAAAATACGTCGATTCGATACTTTCCGCAGAGCCGCCGAAACACGTTACGGGCAACCTTGATTTTGCGGTAAAGCATGTCGGCAAAAAGGGCGAAACTTCCAAGACGCTTTACACGACGGTCGCCGATTCTTACGAAGCGTTGGTCGCGCTTTTCTCGGCGGGAGTAAAGCACTATTCGATAGTATACTCGTTGAAAAAAATCTCGAAAGTTTCGACCTACAATTTAGGCGACACGACGACGGAGGACGGAGCAAAACTTTCCGACCTTTCCAAAAAAGACAGAATGAAACAACTGTATTAAAGCCGAATAAGTATAGTACAAACAACAGGTTTAAAAAATTTTTTCCGCTTGCTTTCCCCTATGAAACACACTTTACCGACGAAACGGAAGAAGAGGAAAGTTAAGCCTTGCAAAAAGATAGCCATTCTTGCTTTCCCCTTTGGGGTAGGCTCTCCCGATAAAACGGGTAAATGTCCCCGATGAAACGGGGAAAATGTCGCAAAGCGACAAAAGGGGTGCGTCCGCCGCGTAGGCGAAGGTGGCAGGCGCTGCCTGACGGAGAGGGGGCGTCCGCCGCCGAGGCGAAGTGGATTTTGCGATTAAAAATTCTAATCATTCTTGCTTTCCCCTCTGGGGAGAGTGTCGCTGAAAGCGACGAGAGAGGTCTTTCACGTTAAAGCCATTTCGAGCCTTTGACCTGCTTTCATTTTGACCTCTATCGTCAACTTCGTTGACACTTTCCCCAAAGGGGAAAGCAAGGAAGGGTGGTTTTTCGATTGTTATCTTCGCCTATGTGTCGGGCGAGTTCGTTTGTTGTGAATGTGGGAAAAAGAGGAAAGCAAGAAAGATAGATTTCTTGGTTCTATACTGTATTTTATTCCGACAACCGTAGGGGACGGCGCCCTCGACGTCCCTAAGAACCGTAATAGCAAGCCGACTGCCTTTTTAAGGCAGTCGGCTTGCGTTGCGTTTTGTATTCTTTGTTCTTTTGCTTATTTAACGTTTATCTATTCGCAAAATTTTTGCTTGCGCTATGTTAATTCGCAATTTTACATTGTTTCGTGAATGGTTCTTGAAATAACCTCGTCTTGTTGCTCTTTCGTGAGTTTGTTGAAATTGACGGCGTAACCGCTGACTCTTATCGTGAGTTGCGGATATTTCTCGGGGTGTTTTTGCGCGTCTAACAGCATTTCTCTCTCAAATACGTTGATGTTGAGGTGGTATCCGCCCGACTTGACGTATCCGTCTATCATATCCACGAGATTATCGACCCTTTCCGCATTGTTGGTTCCGAGCGAACCGTGAGTCGCGCTGAACGTGTTGGATATTCCGTCCCTCGCGTATTCGTAGGGCAGTTTCGCGACCGAGGCGAGCGACGCAAGCGCGCCGTGAGTGTCTCTGCCGTGCATCGGGTTCGCTCCCGGCGCAAGCGGTTCGCCCGCTCTTCTGCCGTCGGGAGTGTTTCCCGTCTTTTTGCCGTATACTACGTTTGAAGTAATCGTGAGTATCGACATCGTCGGAACTGAATTTCTGTATGTGTACTGTCCTTCGATTTTTCTCATAAACGTCTCTACGAGCCATACGGCGATTTCGTCGACTCTTTCGTCGTTATTGCCGTATTTCGGGAAATCGCCTACCGTGCGGTAGTCCACTACGAGACCTTTTTCGTTACGAACGGGGTATACTTCGGCGTATTTGATCGCCGACAGCGAATCGACCGCGCAGGAAAATCCCGCGATACCCGTTGCGAAAAATCTGCGGACTTTCGTGTCGTGCAGACCCATTTCGAGCGCTTCGTAAGAGTATTTGTCGTGCATAACGTGTATGAGATTGAGCGTGTTGACGTAAACTCTCGCAAGCCAGTCCATCATAGTCTCGAATTTTTCGATAACTTCGTTATAATCGAGTTTTCCGTCGCCTTCGATTGCCGCGAATTCGGGCGAAACCTGCAACGGTTCACCCGTTTTCTTGTCTAACGTAAGTTCGTCTCTTCCGCCGTTTATCGCGTAGAGGAGACATTTCGCTATATTCGCCCTCGCTCCGAAGAATTGCATATCCTTACCTTCTCTCATACTGCTCACGCAGCATGCGATACAGTAATCGTCGCCCATATCGGGACGCATAAGGTCGTCGCTTTCGTATTGAATAGCCGAAGTTTTAAGCGAAAGTTTCGCGCAGTATTTCTTAAAGTTTTCGGGCAGATGTTCGCTCCAGAGTACCGTGAGATTCGGTTCGGGGGCGGGACCTAAGTTCTCGAGGGTATGCAACATTCTGAAAGAAGTTTTAGATACGAGCGTTCTGCCGTCCGTACCCATACCGCCGATAGACTCGGTAACCCAAGTCGGATCGCCCGAGAAGAGTTCGTTGTATTCTTTGGTACGCATAAACTTGACGATACGCAGTTTCATTACGAAATGGTCGATTAGTTCCTGCGCTTCGGTTTCGGTAAGAACGCCGTTTTTAAGGTCTCTTTCGATATATATATCGAGGAAAGTGGTGTTTCTTCCGATACTCATCGCCGCGCCGTTCTGGTCTTTGACCGCGCCGAGGTATCCGAAGTACAGCCATTGTACCGCTTCTTTCGCGTTCGCTGCGGGTTTCGATATGTCGTATCCGTACTTCAAAGCCATTGCTTTCAATTCGTTAAGAGCCTTGATTTGTTCGGATAATTCCTCGCGGAGTTGTACCTTATCGGGGGTCATATCCCCGTCTATAAGTCGTTTATCAGCCTCTTTTTCGGAAATAAGGTAATCTATTCCGTAGAGGGCGACCCTTCTGTAATCGCCGACTATTCTGCCTCTTCCGTAAGCGTCGGGAAGTCCCGTCAGGATATGAGCGGTACGCGCCCTGCGCATTTCGGGAGTGTAAGCGTCGAACACGCCGTCGTTATGGGTCTTACGGTACTTATGGTAAAAATTGCTGACCGTTTCGTCCATTTTGTAACCGTACATTTCAAGAGACTGTTCCGCCATACGAAGTCCGCCCGAGACGTGCAGAGGTCTTTTGAACGGTTCGTCCGTCTGAAGCCCTACGATTTTCTCGAGGGGCTTGTCGATATAGCCCGCTTCGTGGCTGTTCACGCCCGACACAATCGCGGTATCGGCTTTTAACACGCCGCCCGCAAGTCTTTCCTTTTCGGAGAGTTCGGTTATTTCCTTCCAGAGCGTTTCGGTCGCTTCGGTGGGTCCTGCGAGAAATTCTTCGTCGCCCTCGTAGGGAGTATAGTTTCTCTGAATGAAGTCTCTTACGTTGATTTCTTCGTCGCGCCATTTGCCGCTGACAAAGCCCTTCCATTGTTCAAACATTTTCATATTATATAATTCCTAATAGTTTTTTTGCCCTTGCCACCTCTTCTGCGGTCGGCGATTTTACGCCTTCGAGAGAATATGGTATCCCGAGTTTTTCGTATTTCGATTTTCCCAAAGTGTGATAGGGCAGTATTTCGACTTTTTCCACGTTACTTAAAGTTTGTATAAATTCGCGGGTTTTTATGAGGTCTTTTTCGTCGTCCGTGTAATCGGGAACGAGAACCTGCCTTATCCATACGGGTATTTTTTCCGATTCGAGCCGTCTCGCGAATTTAAAGAAATTTTCGTTGCCTCTTCCCGTCAAAGCCTTGCATTTGTCGCTGTCGATATGCTTGACGTCCAAAAGTACAAGGTCGGTAAACCGCAGAAGTTCGTCGAACTTCTCGTCGTCCTCCGAATATTCCAGACCGGAAGTGTCGATTGCCGTGTTCACGCCGTTTTCTTTCATTATTTTAAATAATTCGGTCACGAACTCAGCCTGAAGCAGAGGTTCGCCTCCGCTCACGGTAATGCCGCCTCTTCTGCCGTAGTAATTTTTGTACTTTAACGCCTCTTTGGCGATTTCGGAAACCGATACGACCCTGAAACCCTTGTCCGCCGCTTTTTCGACGGGGCATTTCTGCCACGAGTCGGGATTGTGACAATATTTGCACCTCAGATTGCACCCTTGCGTGAAAAGCACGAATCTGAGTCCCGGACCGTCCGCCGCGCCCAGCGTTTCATAAGAATGTATTACTCCGAAAATTTCTTTTTTAATCTCTGCCATATTGAATGGGGATAATGTTAGCATACCTTTATCTTTCTGTCAAGCGTTTCGGGCAAAATTATTTCTATTTTTTACTTAAAAAACGCAATTATTTTTTTGTGGGATTTTTTCACTTTTAAATTGCGGTTCAACGGCAATTTAGGCCCGTTTTTCTCCTAATTGCATAAACCATATTTTGAGATTGAATATTTGCATAAATACTATATGTTGTGGTTTTCGGAAAAATTTTTTCTTAAATTGTTGCGGTTGCAACACGCAGCCGCGGTAAAGATATGATATAATCAAACCCGACATCAAAAAAGGGTGAAGAGAAATGAAGATAATCAAGAGAAGCGGCGCGGAAGCGGTGTTCGACCGCGCGAAGATAACCGCCGCGGTAACGAAAGCAAACGAATCGGTAAGTCAGAGCAAGAGGCTTACCAAAAAGCAAATCGAGCAAATCGGCGACAACGTGGCGGAAATCGCGGCGAACAGAAAGCGCGCGCTCAACGTCGAGGAAATACAGGATATAGTAGAAAACGAGATAATGGACTTGAAAGCGTTCGAAGTCGCGAGAAAGTACATTACCTATCGTTATACGCGCCAACTCGTCAGAAAGTCTAATACGACCGACGATCAGATCATGTCCTTGATAGAATGCAACAACGAAGAGGTTAAACAGGAAAATTCCAACAAAAACCCGACGGTGAACAGCGTTCAGAGGGACTATATGGCGGGCGAGGTAAGCAAAGACATTACCAAGCGTATTTTGCTTCCGAAAGAAGTGGTGGACGCTCACGAAGCGGGGATTATCCACTTCCACGACGCTGACTATTTCGCTCAGCACATGCATAACTGCGACCTCGTGAACTTAGAGGATATGTTGCAAAACGGCACGGTCATAAGCGGCACTTTAATCGAGAAACCGCATAGTTTTTCGACTGCGTGCAATATC